>Ga0209489_110296_pt1 | contig 10691 bp, 4 predicted proteins | sample SiratrowhiteBW_FD_187527 | JGI IMG/M metagenome (GOLD analysis project Ga0209489, IMG submission 187527) | Root nodule microbial communities of legume samples collected from California, USA - Siratro white BW (SPAdes) (version 2) | ecosystem: Host-associated > Plants > Roots > Nodule | place: USA...
AAGTGATTAAGGACTAAGCCAATCACCAACACACAAACCCAACTAAGGACCAAGACCTAAACACCCAACTATCTTCATGTTGGCACAAAGTCTTCACTTGAATAATTCTGGTCCAGGTTGGTTCCAATAGATTCTTCATGAGGCAGTCTTCATCAGCTTCATATGTTAAGCCTTGGTGCTCACAATATTGACTTCATCAAATCACGTGCTTAGCCTTGGTGCTAACAATTAGCACCCCCACAACGTCCGTCCTAAGACGGTACCTTTAATTAAATGAATAGAAATATGTGTGGTTTCACAAAATGTTATTTTTTCTAAAAAAATAATAATTATAGCAACTAGAAACAAACAAACAAATATATATATATTTACAAAAATGCAAACAAAGAATGAACAATAAACAAACAAAATAAAAACAAAGATAAAATTTTTAGTTTTTATTTATTGAGCCCGACAAGGATTGACCTTGGTCCTATGTATTTCCAAAGGAAAATCAGGGATCACATGGTTCTAATTTGAAAATTTTTATAGTGTTTGGTATTTTTTTTTATTTTTTGAAATATTTGTATTTTTATTAAAACTGTTTTTATTTAATATTTTTTTACTTATTATTATTTATGAAAATGTTTTACTTTTGAAAGTATTTCAAAACTGTTTTGAATTTAATATTTTTTATGTTTTTGAAAACTTATTTAGTTTTATTAATTTATGAAAATGTTTTATATATTGTTTTATATTTTTATACTTAAATTACTTTTATTTTTACTAAAGAGAGAAAAAAATAATATATATAATATAAAAATAGCATATATAAACATAATTATTAATTATTAAGATTAAGTAAAGATAAAAACTAATATCTTAAATGGCATTCAATTATTAAGGTTAATTAAAGATAAAAACCTAATGCTTTAGGCGGCATAGAAGCGTCGAGTACCATAATTTTGCCAAAATTCTTCCTCTTAATTTTTTATGCCTATTTCAATATTTGCTAAGGCACCATAATTTATTTATTATACAATATTGGTTAAAGAAGCAATTTAAATATAAAAATAAAATAAAATACAAATCAATTTTTATGAGAAGTGAATTTAATGAGTTTCATTTTGAATTTGGTGACAAAGAACTGCGCCTTTGTTTATTTATTTGGTGCATAAAAAACTGCCCCTTTCCATGACTTCCACTATCACGTTGTACCTTTATTATTTTTTTATTATATTTTTATTTTACCTAATTAAGCAAAAAACAAAGCACAAATGGGGTACAGTGACAACAGTGCCACTCCCTACAGTGACAACAGGCAAAAAACCGTCTCATACCTCTATTTCTCATTTATTTTTTCATGCTCTCGTTTCATCTATCATTCTGAAATGAAACCCTATTTTTATTCCATCTCTGTATTTACTTCTTTCATGACCTTGTCTGATTCATTGCTTATAAATCAAATGGAAGAGTCTAATAAAGACTTCTCTGGAGGCACTAAGGTATAAAGGTGATGCGTTTGGGTCAAGGACTAAAAGACTTCCAAAGGTTTGATTTTTTTTTAAATTTTTCTTTTCTGTTTGATTTATTTTCACATTTTTTGACTCTAGCTTTGGAACCTTTGGTTTCTGGCTTACTGTTTTTGGGGTTTTGGTCTTCTATAATTCAAAGGTTTTCTATTTACAGGTTGGTTCTATTTAGGGTTGTTTTTTGGATTTACTGGGTTCAGACGGTTTCTGTGGGTTCTGGTTTCTAATGGTAGTGATCGATATGTTATTTTAGGGATTATCCTTATAGCTTTTGAGGGATTTGGATTCTAAACTTTCTGAACTGGGTTTTCTCTAGGTTGGTTCACTATTCTGGGTATCTTCATGAGTTTTGGATGTTGTTTGTGTAGTGGTTTCGGGTTATAAAGCTGGGACTCTAGGGCACTATGTTTAGCGTTGAATGTGGGTTCCGGGAGTTCGGATTCGCTTTGGAATGGGTGTTTTGTTATCTGATTATAAATATTCTTGTTTTGGTCTAAATATCCGAAATTGGGTTTGGTGTTGAGATTACCTGAAATTTTTCCTTTTTTTTATTTGTAAATGGGAAAGTTTGAGATTTTCTGACTATATATATGTCAATTTTGAACTTCTAATTTTGGTTAAGGATTACGTGGTTCCTGAGTTGTTTATTAGTGTGTTTTGACCTCTGGTTTCCCTGAAGCTTAGTTTATGTGTAGGGATGAATTTTGGTTTTGCGTTTTAGATATGTATGTGGTTGGGTAAGAAATTTGGGATTCTGGATTTGGTTTTGGAAGTTTTCTACTTCAGGATTTTGGTATTGGGATTGGATGAGTTTTCTTGACTCTATTTGGATTTTTGGGTTCTTGAGGCTTGTTTCTAATGATAAATTTTTTCTCTTTTGATTCTTTTTGGGCTTGAGAAAGTGCCTTAAGGCAGCAGTCTCGTAACAACAACAATCTAGAATGAGAAGGAGAAACGTATGTGAAGCAGCGGAGATGTGCTTGACAACAACTCGACATGTAACATTCTCACTTCTATGCTATTTCAATTTCATTGGCATATGGTAGATATTATATAAATTAACTAACATTTCAACATTGCATATTATACAGATACTATACAGATCAAGTAATTACATTACACACAAGAATAATTACATTACATACGACAATGAATAGAGAACACAATAACAAGGCAGGCAGCGACTGGAGTTAATTGTTGAAGACTTAGCTTTTGCTTTTCCTTTAGTAATCTACTAACTGGAACTGTATGCTTAGAAAAATCTTCCTTTTTTTTCTCTTAAGTTTAGCTGTATAGGATTTAGCATCTTTTTATTTTTGAATTTCTGTGAATTTTCTGTGTGTTCTCCGTATCTCTCAATTTCTGTATATTCTCCCCCTTTGAAAATAAAATTAGTCTCTTCTTTATAATTTTTTCTGTTAATCCCTTCATCTCCCTCTATAACACTCTCAATCATGATTCTTAATTAAGAATCAATTACTCCAACCTCTATATATTAACTCCTTTAAATTGCACCATGAAATAATAAAGTAGATAGAAATAGAGTAGAGGAACGTATGAAGAAGAGGAATAGGTGAATGTATGAGGGTTAAGTGTCAAAAGCATGACACTTAAATGTGATAAGTGTGAGGAGGCAAAAAGCTAAAAAAGAATGTATTTGCAATTCTTAATCAGAGCCTTTAATAATGAGAGATAAAATTTGTTAGGCATTAACTAAAAGAATTAAAATGGCACTAAAGTTATAGGGAATTAAAATGGCATTAAAGCTATATAGGAACATGAATGGGCAGTAAAGGTTTGTTAACCTTAGGGCTTATGTGGCAAACAAAATTCATAGAGAAGTGGAAGTAATAGTAACTTTATTTTTATTTTTGACAACTTTAATTGGACTTCAAAATTTTTTTTTTTTTTTTATTTTTGTCAAACTGGATCAAAACTATTTTTTATAAATAAACCTCCCTGTTCAATTAGGCTCACTTAATTATTCTATTCAATTTATTTTAAGTCAGACCCAACACTTTTTTTGTTGTTTTATCATTTTTTTTACAAATTTCATTTTATCTTACTTTTTATTATTATTTAATCAAACTTTATTTATAAAGTCAAAGTTCTTTTTATTATTTATTCTAAATGGCAAAGAAACTAAATAACACATGTTAAAAAGTTTTATTTTCTTATTTTTACTCTTTTATTTTATCTTTTTTTTTTATTTTTATTTGCTCGGACGAAATTGGGTGTTGACAATTTTCATTTTAATGACAATATATATAACAAAAGGAGTCTAATCTTTTTTTTATTTCATATTCATTTTTTTATTTTAATTTGATGTCGATTAAGCCCATCATACATTACGTTGCTTTCTCAAATCATTCATTCATTTTTTTATTCTATACTGTCTATACTAAAAGCATAATGGGCCCAAGCCCAAATTCTTTCACATTGCCTTATTCAACTTTTTAGCAACATTCTACCCTAAATGAATTAGGGTTGAGAGGAAAGGGAGAGAGCGACCACGACATACCATGCGCGGTGAGGTTGTAGTGGCTGCAGGATGTTTTTGAGGTTAGTAGTGAAGTATGGCATTGTGGGAGAGGTGAGTCGTGAGTGCTAGGCGTGGTGGTGGAGGTGTGTGAGGTTTACAAAGGGTGTTGCATGAAAATGCCACTGGCGAGTTGTGGTTGGCACCTTGGTTCAGGGTGTTAGCACCAAGAGTTGCTATATGATTTGATGAAACCAAGAAAAGGATGCATTCTACAAAGGATCATAGCTAGAAATGTCGATTGCATGAAGACTCATAAAGCTTGGTGGAGTTTCGGTCCTAGACTTAGGTTGTGTGTGTGTGAGAATTTAGTTTTGGTTTAAAATCATAAGTTGCATGATATATAATTCAAACTAAGCTCCAAAATCAAGTTTGTCTTAAAGAACTTAATAAAAGGTTTTAAATAAAGTAATTCAGATTTTGAAAAACTATTTCATAAAGGATTTCAGTAAACTATTTTCAGAATCTGAACTTGATGAATTTTCTTCAAAGTCACATAAAATTCAATCAATTGAACGATTCATACAATCGATTGAAGTTTTGATAGGATTAATAACCAAATTTCTTATATAAAGGGGAAGCACGTGATTTCATAATATCTAAGTCATTTTGAGAGAATACTTGTGAAATTTCCAAGAGAGAAATAGGTGTTAATACCTTTGACATTCGATTTTCATTAAGAAGAACAACAAGAATACTAATCTTGGAGCTTTGCTTTGAATTTGAATTCGTGAAACTGTGATTTTAATCCAAAGCTAAGTGTTTTACTTTGTTCTTATTCAATTTGTAATTTGTTGAGTAGAATTACTGTTGTAATAGTTCCATTATTGATTTTCTTTGTATTGTAAGCGTGGTGTTACAATTTACATAGGGTTTATAATTGCAATTGGTTTAGTGTAGTAGGTTCTGCATTGGTTAGACAACTACTATAAGGTGGAGTGAGTTGTTTGTTAGCACTAAAGCGAGCTAGTGATTTGATGAAGCCAACAACATGATGAAGACTATGGATCAAAGCTTACGAGTGGATTATTTGAAGCCTTCATAGAGATTGAAGGTCGTTTTGGTCTAGCAATTAGTTTGGGGAGTGTGTGTGTGAGTTTGGTTTGGTACAAAATCATGTGTTGCATCAAATTCCACTAAAAGAAAGCTCCAAAAATAAATTATGATTAAAACTCTTACAAAATTCTAAAATCGGGATTTTACAATAAACTGTTTTTCATAACAGAACTTGATGAAATTTTCTGTGTTAAAGAAAAACAATCAATTGAATGATTGAATCAATCGATTGATATTTTTGTCTGTTAAAATTATTTTTCTATATAAACGTGGAGTGTTATTTTTTAAATACATGGAAAACCATTCTCTAATTTTTCTAAGCAAACACCTTTGTGATTTTTCAAAGAGAGAAAAGCGTTCTCACTTCCTGCAAACAAGTTTCTTTTAATCACTGCATCAAGAATTGAGAGCAATCTGATTTTGGAGCCTTGAGTTGATTGGAACTGATGATATACTGATTTTTCCACCAGAGCTAAGTCTTCTATATTGTCTTAAACCATTTTGTACTTGATTGTGTATAGAAGCATTACTGTCTTGAACAATCTTTGACATTTCTTGAGTTGTAGGTTTTTTGGGGTGCACTTTGCAGTGGGACTATAATTTGTGACAGTAGTTGTTGTGTTTCGATTACAAAGGTTATTGTAATTTCGTTTGATCAGTGGTTACTGATTAGTTCTTGTTCTGCTGAGGGGCTCAGTAGGTTGTTTACTATTGGGAGCAGTGGGTTCTTGCAGGTTGCAAGTGTTTGTACTGTTGTAAATTGATCTTGGTGATCTTGATTAGTGGAAATATTTGCTTGTTGGCAAATGACTGGACGTAGCCCTTGAGGAAGGGTGAACCAGGATAAATTCTTGTGTTCTTGATCTTTCTTTTACTCTTCTTTAACACTGATCTTATATTCTGCTCAACATCTGATTAATTGGTTTTAGCGCGAATTAAATTGATTATTAAATTTTCTGGTGATAATTTGTGTTTTTCTAAAAAAATCTTTATATATGTTCAATTGACTATATCAATTCTTGAATCTGTTTCTTGTTTCCAAATTACTGTGATTACTGTTCATCTGTCTAAATTTCAGAAAATTAGTCTTTCTTGAAATCATTATTACTTCGGGTTTTACATATCAATTCTGATTTGTATTGTTGTATGATTGTTTTCCAATAAACCCTCATTTACCGTTTATTTGAAGTAATCTGAATTGTATTCTTGATCTGTTTTCAGTATACTGTTTCTAGTCTTACTTAAATTGTTTTCTTGGTTAACAGATTTGTTTTCTAATTCCAGATTATTGATTCTGCATCTGATTAGATGGTGTTTTTGTTATATACTATTATGCGTATTGTTTCAGTAAATTGTTTTGGATCTGGAATATATTGAATTCTTGTTGTATATTTCATAATATCATTTTTCAATAGTTTCATTAAAGAACAGTCATTCTCAAGTTTATGAAAAGGTAATTTTGTGAAAATTTTTAATAGTTCAATTGTTAGCACCAAGGCTAAGCATGTGATTTGATGAGGTCAATATTGTTAGCACCAAGGCTAAGCATGTGAGCTAATGAAGACTGCCTCATGAAGAATCTGTTGGAACCAAACTGGACCAGAATTGTTCAAGTGAAGACTTTGTGCCAACATGAAGATGGTTGGGTGATTAGGTCTTGGTCCTTAGTTGGGTTTGTGTGTTGGTGATTGGCTTAGTCCTTAATCATTAGTGGCATGGTTCATCATTCCTGAGGTGCTCAAAAGATTCACAAATATTTTTGTTAAAACTGTTTTTAAGAAAAATAGCCCAAACTGTTTTTTGCTGGAAAAAGGTTTTTCAATCGATTGAATTTCTAAAACAATCGATTGAATGTGACAGTTATTTCTGTTACAACTGGAATACAGTTATTTCTGTTAAAACTGAAATCTTTGACTGGGTCAACTAACGGTCAAATTCAATCGATTAAATGGTTTGTTCAATTAATTGAATTGTGACAGCTAAGTTGTTTTTAAAACTGATTTGGGTATTTAAAGGAATGTGCACTATCATTTTCAGTCACCAAAAACTTTCGAAAAGCCTTCCTTGAGATTTCCTAATTGAGATAGAGCGCCCCTTTTGTGCGATCATCATTTTGGCAAAGCTTTTCAAATCAAGAAACCTCCAAGAACATGAATCTTTAAAGCATCTTTGAGTGTGGTTCTTGCGACTTTGGTTCTAGACCAAAGCTAAGTCTTCTACACCTGATCTTCATTCTTTGTAATCTGTTTTATGTAGAAGTACTCTGTGATCTTTTCTAATCCTGTTGATCTGTAATCTGTTTGTTGTTTTCAACTACTGGGTTTGTAATTGAGTTGGTGCAGTGGGTTTCTCCACTGGTCTCACATCTGCTGAGGGGTTTAGTAGAGGGTGAGTGCTGCGGCGAGCAGTGTTGCTTGCGGACTGCAAGTGTTGTGGTGTAGTGGGTTTCTGCACTAGTTACACACTAGCTGAGGGGTTCAGTGAGGTGTGGGTTTACTGCTGGGAGCAAGGGTTGTAAACTGATCTTGTGATCTGTTTAGTGGAAATCTTTGCTAGTTTGCAAAGGACTGGACGTAGCCCTTGTGGAAGGGTGAACCAGGATAAAAATTCTGTGTTCTTGCTTTTCTCCCTACTCTTCTTGATTTCTTTTATTCAACTGCTGCCATCAATTAAATTGACTGGATTAAAATCTGATCATATAGTTGAATATATTCTGAACATCTGTTTTCATATATCTGAATCAACTGTGTTTCTGGATTGTTTTTAATTTACTGGATTGTGTTTAATCATATTGAATCTGGGTTAAAACATTTCTACACTGAAACAGTTTTTCTGGGTTTATATTCAATAATTTCCGCTGTGCACAATTGATTGTTTACTCGACAGTCCAGATTTACACGAGTTAATTGATTGAATTAAGAATTTCCATTCTCTACTTCAAGAACAAATCAGATTTGCGAAAAGATTTTGAAAGTTCAATTCACCCCCCTCTTGAACTCGGTCTAAACCTTATTTTACAACTGGCAGAAGAGCTGGGATCTTGAGTCCTAGTCAAGATTTCAATCCATGGTCGAGAACAAGTTACCTTTTGCTGAAGGTGCATCTATTAATAGACCACCTATGTTTTCTGGGGTAAACTATCAATTCTGGAAAGTGAGAATGAAAATCTTCATTGAATCTATTGACCGTGGCATCTGAAATGCCATAGTAAATGGTCCATTCATTCCTATGCATGTTGTTGATGGTATGTCTACTGCTAAGTGCTTTGATGAGTTAACTGATCTTGAGAAGAAGAAAATGCAGTATGATTGTGTTGCTAAAAATATTATAACTTCAGCATTAAATCTGGATGAGTTCTTTATAGTATCTCAATGCAGTTCAGCCAGAGAAATGTGGGACATTCTAGAAGTCACACATGAAGGAACCACTGATGTAAAGAGAGCACGCCAACATGAATTGATCCAGGAATATGAGCTGTTCAGAATGCAGCAGGGAGAGACCATTGCTGATGTCCAAAAAAGATTTACACACATTGTCAATCATCTAATTGGACTGGGCAAGCAGTTTGATAGAGAGGAGCTTAATATCAAAATTCTGAAATGCTTGGACAGGAGCTGGCAGCCTAAAGTCACAGCAATTTCAGAAACTAGAGACTTGACAACACTTACAACTGTAGCGCTGTTTGGTAAACTGCGAGAACATGAACTAGAGATGATCAGGTTGATAGAAATGGAAACAGTGGAGAAAAAGACCAAAGTCTGGCACTCAAAACTAAAACTGTTGTTCAGGAATAAACTGATGAGAGTTCAGGAGACTGCAGTGAATCTGAGGACATCAATTTGTTGACTAGAAAGTTTCAGAAATTCATAAAGATGAAGAACAGATTGAAGAACCAGCAAGGTAAAAGAGGTAAAAATAAAACTGATTCTGGTTCAACTAAACTTGTGTGCTTTGGCTGTGGAAAACAGGGACATATGAAAGCTGAGTGTCCAAGCATTGCAACCAAAGACAAAGCACCAGAAAAGAAGAACAATAAATCTGGAAAAACTAGACGCGCATATATAACTTGGGAGGACAATACTACATCGTCTAGTTGTTCTTCAGAAGATGAGATTGAAGCCAACACGTGTATAATGGCTGGAAGAGATTCCGATGTAAGTAGTACTGAATCCAGTGCTTCATTTAATAGTACTAACTACAACACACTTCTTCATGCATTTCAAGAAACACATGAGGAAGCTAACAAGTTAGCCCAATCCAATAGAAGATTGAAAGGCATGAACAGATGGCTGGAAAATAGAGTTAAGCAATTGGAGGATGAGCTACTTGAAGCAAAAAAGATGGTTTGGAAAATTTTGAAAAGCAGTTAAATTCTGCAAACTCCGATAAACTTAACTCTAGCAAGCCAGTAGATTGTGAAAACTGTACTGTTTTGCAAAACAAAATGAAGTATTTGATTTCTACTGCTTCAAAACTTTCTATGGGGACAGCAAACCTAAATGCTCTTTTGGGATCCCAAAATTGTGTTTTTGAAAAGGCTGGCATTGGTTATCAAGCTGGTCCCAATGGAAAGCAAAAACTGTTTAACAATTCTTTTAAAGGTTCTGAATCACTATCTTCACAATCAATTGTCTGCTTCTACTGTATGAGAAAGGGCCACTCTGTTAGAAACTTTAGAATTAGAAAATTTAGTGCGCCAAAAGGATTGGTTAGGTGGGTGCCAAAAAGCACATCTAACACTGCTGGACCCAAGCTTAACAGGGTACCAAATCCTTAAACTCAATCTGTTTTGCAGGAACGGTCAGCATCCAATAAACTGATGTGGTATCTGGACAGTGGATGCCCAAAGCACATGAGAGGAGAGGCTTCTCAATTGATTAATTTGAAATGGAAACCAGCAGGATTTGTCACCTATGGAGACAACAATCGAGGAAGGATTCTAGGTGTTGGTGATATAGGAAGTGACAGTAAAGTAATCATAAAGGATGTGTTGCTGGTTGAAGGTCTGAAGCATAGTCTGCTGAGTATCAGTCAACTGTGTGATCGCGGTTACAAGATTACATTTGAACCAGAGCAATGCATTATAGCAGATTCAGATTCTACTAAAACAGTTCTTGTAGGTAAAAGAGTAAGTAATGTTTACATGCTTAATGTCTCAAGCATCATCCGTAGTATGAACTATTTGCTATCCCAAGATGATGAATCTTGGTTATGGCATAGGAGACTTGCACACATTCACATGCATCACTTAAATAGGATTGCATCTAAGGATGTTGTAATTGGTCTTCCTAAGCTTAAGTTTGAGAGGAACAAATTGTGTGAAGCATGCCAAAAGGGTAAGCAAACTAAAAGCTCTTTTAAACCGATTAATGCTGTTTCTACAACTAGACCACTTGAGCTGCTTCATATGGATTTATTTGGTCCCTCAAGAACTAAAAGCCTAGGTGGTAATTACTATAGTCTAGTAATTGTAGATGATTACTCACGGTTTACATGGACATTATTCATTGCCACAAAAGATAATGCTTATCTTGCTTTTAAGAAATTTGCCAAAGTGATTCAAAATGAGAAAGGATGTAGGATTT
>Ga0209489_110298_pt1 | contig 10684 bp, 8 predicted proteins | sample SiratrowhiteBW_FD_187527 | JGI IMG/M metagenome (GOLD analysis project Ga0209489, IMG submission 187527) | Root nodule microbial communities of legume samples collected from California, USA - Siratro white BW (SPAdes) (version 2) | ecosystem: Host-associated > Plants > Roots > Nodule | place: USA...
GGTGAAAAAAAAAAACAGTCAAGGTTTTCTTCTATAGCATTTCCTTCCTTTCATCGTTTTTCTTGTTCAACATTTTTGCTTTTCATCACTTCGTGATAATATTTCTTATTGTGAATTCACGTCATCTTTTGAGAAAATTTTCATTGATTTTTACTAGCTTTTTGATGTATACTTTGACTTGAGTTTTATCTTAGTGATGATCCTTGCTTGGGTAATTTTGAGAAGAATTATATATATTTTGTTGGCTCAAGAAGGGTACAAAGGATTTGAATTTTTTTCGGATAAAGAAACATGGCCACATATCATTTCAAATCATTATTGCTCTTCAAATTTCAATGCCTCCCAACACATGTCATTTTTCAATTTTTCGTACATTTCTTTGCTTTATTGTCCTTTCTTTTGCCTAGACTGCCTTCACAGGTTTTCAATCTAGCGGACTTTCATTATTTGACTGCCCTTGGAGATTGGAGGTCAACCATTTGGCCAACCGGGCGAAACCTGACTTTTTTCAGTATGGTACTCTTGGTTTGTCGTTCCGGGCGATGGTGAAAGCTACTGGGACGGATCCTTTATTTTGGGATTTTAGAGATGAGGAGAGGCTAGAGGATTTCAAACAACATGCATGCAAATGTTTCATTGGAAATTGTCACCTTTCGCCCCTTATTAGAACACTGAAAGAATTTTAGAATCCCTATTTTATTTTAATCTCATGAATTCAACGATTTGTGAACAACGATTCTTCATGCAACGCTTGGCTAAAAACTAAAAAAAAACTTTCATTTTTATTGATTCCGCGACACCCTTTGAAGACTTGCTTTTGATGACAACACATGAGAATTTGTGTAACCTCCCATGGTGTTCATTTTCTTTCCATTTTATTTACTCAGTATGACAAAAATGTGCGAAATGATATTAACGAAATAGAAAAATTAAATTTTACAAAGAGAACAATGCGGAAGTACAAAAATGGTGTCAAATACAAATCATGAACAAAAGCAATATTTCTGCACAAGCACCCCGTCATTACAGAATCATATCAGGCTTAAAATTTCTTGACCGCGTCGGAGTTAACTGGTAGAGGTAACTCCTCCCCGTCCATCTTTGTTAAGATCAGTGCTCCTCCCGAAAATGCCCTTTTTACCACATAGAGACCTTCATAATTTGGAGTCCACTTCCCTCTGTGATCCTTCTGATTCGACATGATCTTTTTCACTACCAAGTCACCCTCGTGGAATTCTCGAAGACGGACCTTTTTGTCAAATGTTTTCTTCATCCTTCTTTGGTATAATTGCCCATGACACACTGCCGCTAACCTTTTTTCCTCAATAAGGTTAAGTTGATCATATCGGGCCTGAACCCACTCGGCCTCCTTTAATTTGGTTTCCATCAACACCCTAAGAGAAGAAATTTCGACCTCAAATGGTAATACTGCTTCCATTCTATATACCAACGAAAAAGGTGTTGCCCCTGTAGACGTTCGCACTGAAGTACGATATCCATGCAAGGCAAACAGAAGCATCTCATGCCAATCTTTATATGTCACCACCATCTTCTGGATTATCTTTTTTATATTCTTGTTTGCCGCTTCAACTGCCCCATTCATTTCCTGACATAACTCTGTCATCACTTTGTTGTTCAAATTTGTGCCATTGTCAGTAATGATTCTGCTAGGTAATTCGTACCTGTATATCAATTCTCTTTTTATGAATTTCGCTATTACTTTACTTGTAACACTGACATAAGAGGAGGCCTCCACCCACTTGGTGAAATAGTCAATCGCTACCAGGATGAAACGATGTCCATTCGATGCCTTCGGCTCTATCGCCCCAATGATATCTATACCCCACATCGAGAAAGGCCATGGTGCAGTTAAAACATTCAAAGTTGCTGACGAGACATTAACATTGTCTGCATACAGTTGGCATTTATGGCACTTCCTAGCATGCACACAACAATCATTCTCCATGGTCAACCAAAAATAACCAGCTCTCATGATTTTTCTGGACATGGAATGGCCATTCATGTGAGTTCCGAAAGCTCCTTCGTGAATCTCTTTTAAGATTAATTCTGCTTCTTTCGCGTCAACACATCTAAGAAGCACCATGTCATGACCTCTTTTGTATAGTACATCTCCATTTAACACGAAGCTCGAGGCCAACCTTCTCAGCATTCGTTTATCATTTTCGGAGGCAGTTTTAAGGTAGTCTCGGCTTTTGATGTATCGCTTGATATCAAAATACCAAGGTTTGCTGTCTGACTCTTCCTCGATGAAATGACAATAAGCCGGATGTTCATGGCTCTTCATTTTGATCATTGGTAGCTCTCCCTCTCTGTTTAACTCAAACATGGAAGATAGAGTGGCGAGAGCATCAGCTAACTGGTTTTCCTCTCGCGGAACGTGGTGAAATGTTATGGCATCGAAATACTCCACCAATCCCTTAATATATGCTTGATATGGAATCAATTTTTGATCCCTAGTCTCCCACTCTCCCTTTATTTGGTGTATTATCAGTGCCGAATCACCATATACACTTAAGGATTTTGCCTTAAATTCTATGGCTGCCCAAATTCCCATAGCACAAGCCTCGTATTCTACCATGTTATTAGTGCAATCAAAGCACAGTCTCGCCGTCATTGGTATATACTCTTTTTCGGGAGAAATAATCACTGCTCTTATACCATGGCCTAGTGCGTTAGACGCTCCATCAAAGAATAAGGTCCACCTATTTTCAACACCGTTATCCCCGATTGTGACGAACAATACAAAAATATCCTCATTCGGAAACTCAGGTTGCATTGGTTGGTAATCTTCAATGGGTTGATGGGCTAGGTAGTCTGCCAGAGCACTACCCTTGATGGCTTTTTGAGTGACATACAATATGTCATATTCTGACAACAACATTTGCCATCGAGCTATTCTCCCAGTGAGAGCAGGCTTTTCGAAGATGTACTTGATCGGATCCATTTTGGATATCAACCAAGTTGTATGGCTCAACATATATTGCCTTAACCGACGAGTTGCCCAAGCCAAAGCACAACACGTTCGTTCAAGAGAGGAATATCGTCGCTCGCAGTCAGTGAACTTCTTGCTTAGATAATAAATTGCGTGCTTTTTTCTGCCGGTTTCATCATGTTGACCCAGAACACAACCCATCGATCCGTCTAATACTGTCAGGCATAAAATGAGAGGTCTTCCAGGAACTGGCGGACGCAGTACTGGAGGCTCTTGTAAATATAGCTTGATTTTATCAAAAGCTACCTGGCAGTCTTTGTTCCACTCTATGACTTGGTTCTTACGCAACAGTTTGAATATTGGCTCACAAGTGGCCGTTAATTGGGAGATAAATCTAGCGATGTAGTTCAACCGCCCGAGAAAGCCTCGAACTTCTTTTTCTGTGCTCGGATGTGGCATTTCTAATATTGCACGCACCTTTTCTGGATCTACCTCTATCCTTTTTGGCTGACAATAAAGCCTAATAGTTTTTTGAATTTCACACCGAAGGTGCATTTAGCTGGGTTTAGCCTAAGCTTGAATTTCCTCAACCTCCCAAATAGTTTCTTCAAATTGATAAGGTGTTCCTCCTCAGATCCAGATTTGGCGATCATATCGTCGACATAAACTTCAATCTCTTTGTGCATCATGTCATGAAAAAGAGCCACCATTGCTCGTTGGTACGTTGCCCCAGCATTTTTGAGCCCGAATGACATCACCTTATAACAAAAGGTTCCCCATAACGTGATGAAGGTGGTTTTTTCTATGTCTTCAGGTGCCATCTTAATTTGATTGTATCCCGAAAATCCATCCATGAATGAGAACAGTGAGGAAGTGACTGTATTGTCCACTAGAGTGTCGATATGTGGTAGCGGAAAATTATCCTTGGGGCTGGCCCGATTCAAATCTCGATAGTCCACACACATTCTAACTTTTCCATCATTTTTAGGCACTGGAACCACATTCGCCACCCATTGGGGGTATTTGGCTACGGTCAAGAATCCTGCATTGAATTGTTTTTCCACTTCTTCTTTTATTTTCAAAGACACTTCCGGTTTTATCCTTCTCAACTTTTGTTTGATCAGAGGGCATTCTGGTTTGAGAGGCAATCTATGTTGCACTATGTCGGAATCCAATCCCAGCATATCTTGGTATGACCAAGCGAAAACGTCTTTGAACTCCTTCAGTAGAGTACGCAATTTTTCGCGTGTTTCTTCTGTCATATTAGTACCTATTTTAACTTCCTTTTCATCATCTTCTTCACCTAGATTAATCGTCTCGACATCCTCTCGATGTGGTTTTATTTCTTTTTCTTCTTGCTCTACTAATCTCATCAACTCAGGAGAGGGTTCACAGTCTTCTTCGTAATCATTTTCCGTATTATCAATGGGGTACATAAAATTAGGGCACGAAACATTGACATTGTTATTTTCAAAATTTTCATCAACAAATCTGCATCATTCAAGTTTATGAAAATAAATAGACAAGAAGAACAAGCATAGCACAAAAACACAAATTTATAACAAAAAATGTGCATTCAAGTCAATACTGAGTCTTTTAATCAAAGAAAAACACAAAAGTAGGCAACGCCAAAGTCTTAAGTTAAACCAAAAGGGCTCGCTCCTCTTTTTTTTTAAATAAAAATAAAAATAAAAATAAAAATAAAAATAAAAATAAAAATAAAATTACATTTCATCACACGTAAACACCATGGATAAGTTTACAGATTTCCATTTGTCAAGTTGCACGTCCGGTGAACAGGGGTGCACAAAATTTGAATCTTCATCTTCGAGCTCCTTCTTGATTGCAGTCACTTGATCAACATTTATCCATCCCGCGCTTTGGAAGCTCCGCTGGATGTCACACAAAGTAATTCCTTTTGCTTTTGGCTCACGACCCTCTAACCTAGCTAGGATTCTTTCTTTCCTTTCCTCAACTATCCTCCTCTTATCTGCTTTGGTGGGCTTGTAACCCAAGCCATATCTCCCCTTGTTTTCGACCAGCTCCAATGGGAGTATAACTCCTTTACCATCTTTGCCAAGTCCCATTCCATACTTATATCCCTCTTTTAGTATAGTCCTCGCTATCATCAAGGATGTATTTGACAAGTACGGACTCAACTTAAAAGGCTCGACGTAGGCGGTGCCTACGATTTCCAGGGCTTGGAAAGAAGTCTCCAAGGCTTCCTCAGCAGCCTCAATGTGTCGAGTAGACAGCGGTCCACTCACCAATAGATCTTCTTCTCCGGAGACTATTATCAACTTATCATCAACCACAAACTTCAGCTTTTGGTGCAAAGTAGAAGGTACCACACCAGCGGTATGAATCCAGGGTCGCCCTAACAGGCAGCTATATGCCGGGAGTATATCCATAACTTGGAACACCACCTGAAAAGTGCAAGGTCTGATCTGTACCGACAACTCAATCTCTCCCACTACTTCCCTTCTACTCCCATCGAAAGCTCTTACTACTATGGCACTTGGGCGCATGTACGCTCCTTCACATGGTAGCTTGTCTAGCGTGGTTTTTGGCATTACATTCAGAGACGAGCCATTATCAATAAGCACCCGCGCTATGACATAATTCATGCATTTAACAGATATATGTAAGGCTTTGTTGTGACCTCTTCCCTCTAAGGGTATCTCATCTTTAGTGAAAGTAAGGTAATTATTAGCAGTAATATGGCTAACGATCCCTTCAAACTTGCCTAGAGATATATCCTGTTCTACATGAGCTTCGCTCAGTATCTTCATCAGTAGCTTCTGATGGGAGGTCGAATGCATCAGCAACTCAAGCAATGAGATCCTGGCAGGCATGCGATTTAGCTGGTCGACCACTTTATATTCACTCTGTTGAATAAATTTCAAAAACTCACATGCTTCCGCATCTGATATTTCTTTCTTAGCTTCTCCTTCGGGCTCCTCTTCAACCTATTGGCCTTCTCTTTCAGAAGATTTTTCGCCTTCTCCTTGGTCACTCCATTTTTGTGACCTTCCTCATTTCTTAGCTCCAGCGGCGTAAAGAGACGACCGCTCCTAGTCATTCCTCCTATACCCGCAATGTTGTCAACAACAAGTTCTTCGGTGTTGCGAGTTTCCCTTATTTGTCTTTGTTCTTGTTCATTCCTTAGCAGATTGGTGCCATATTTCCAGGGTACTGCTTTCTCACTCTTGTAAGGGAAGGGGGATGAAGTCTGTATCACAATAGGTTGTCGTCCTGACGGTACAGGCGAGGTTTTAATGAAATGTATCACTAACGGTTTAGGCCCGGTCGAGAACGGTTCCTCTCCTGTCAGTGTACATATTTCCTCTTCTCTCTCTTTGTAACAAACTTGTAGAATGTGTCGATCAATCAGGTCTTGTAACAACTCTTTAAATCCAGAACACTCATTAATAGAATGTTGCGCGTCTGGATGAAAACTACATGTTTCCCCTTGTTGGCGTTTAACTTTTAGCAGACCAGTTTGGCAAAGTTTCATGAATATATCTTCCATGGAACTTTTAATCTTGTCAACCTTTCTCACCAAGCCAAATCCATCCTCGTCCATGATGGCATTTGTTGAAGTACTTGCGTGTCCTGACAATGGATTGTTCTCGATACTAGGTTTATCTTCTTGGAATGTCAGCCATCCAGAATCGATCAATGATTGCACCTTAAACTTGAACGCCTTACAGTCTTCAATTGAATGGCCAACTGCTCCACCATGGTAATTACACTTGGCACTTGCATTGCAATTCTTAGGATAAGGCGGTTGCAAGGGTCTCATGGGGCATACCGCGACTAACGCCTTGCGGAGTAGAGTTGGCAAGAGATCCGTGTAGGATACCGGAATTGGAGTGAATTGAGGAAAACTCCTACCCTGACCTTCTTTCAGTGCATAATTCTGGCTCGGCCCCTGGTTAGGGATAAAACTCATTTCATTCTTCCAACCTTGCTTATGTTGATAGGCATTACCAAGCACAGGTTGAGCTCTGTATGGAGGCTGTGGTCGAGGAAAAATCGGTTGATTTGCCGACATGTTTGTCGCGATGTACGGTGGATGAGCCTGAGGTTGCAGATAGTTTGGTCTATAGCGAGGTGAAGGGTGATTTTCCCAATAAGGAGTGGCAGAAGCTGCTTGAACCTCTCCTTCTTTTCTCTTGGCAGAATTGAACCCGGGTTTCCTAGAATTTGCGACCGCGAGCGGGCCTTGTGCAATTTTTCCACTTTTCAGCCCGAATTCAATTATATCTCCGATGACAATGATGTCAGTAAAGCTGGAAGAAACGCTGCCCAACATATGTTCATAGAAAGGAGATTGCAAAGTGTTTATGAACATGGCCATCATCTCTCTGTCATGTAACGGCGGTTCTACCTGAGCAGCTAAATCCCTCCACCTTTGAGCATACTCTTTGAAGGTCTCAGAACCCTTCTTTGACATATTCTGCAGTTGCAACCTGTCGGGAGCCATGTCAACATTGTATTTATATTGCTTCAGGAATGCATCCACCAGGTCTCTCCATGAGCGAATGCGCGCTGGCTCAAGATGCATGTACCAATTCAAAGTTGTGCCGGCTAAACTATCCTGAAAAAAATGGACTAGTAGTATTTCGTCGTATGCATAGGCTGCCATCTTTCTACAGTACATTGTTAGATGGTTTTTAGGGCAAGAAGTGCCCTTATACTTCTTAAACTCTGGCACTTTAAACTTAGGGGGAATTATCACATCCGGTACCAAGCACAAATCCGTTACATCCTCAAATCCATGGTGGCCTCCGCCTTCTATGGCTCTGAGCCTCTCTTCAAGTGTTTGCAATTTGCTTTTTGCTTCCTCCGTCTCGAAGGCTACCCCTTGAGCCATAGCCTGAGTTGCAGCTTTTGTTTGTGTCGCTTCACCCGTTAGCACTTGTTGAAATCTTGGTTGCGCATCATTTCAGGTCCCACAGCCATCTTGGCGGTATTTACACTTGTTGCATGGGGATCTGAAGTGTTAACAGGTACAGTGATTGTCACGTGCTCTTGCCTGGGGTATTCTGCCATAGGAGGAGTATAACCTAGAGGCAAACCGTATGGAGGGAATTCAGCGTGAGCGACCTTGCCTCCTTGAACAACATTGTTCTGAACCGGGTGCGAGACCGAAGGATAGGAGGAGGTTACTTCCTCATTTCTAATCACAGGGGTTTCCCTAGCACTTTGTAAAGCAGCTAGTGCTTCGAGTATCTGTCTCATTTGGTCCTTGATTTGGTTAACATCAGCCTGGAGCGTCTCCTGTTTTTCACTAAACTCTTCCATTTTTTTCCGGTTTGAGCGTGTTCTGTAAGGGTGTCACGGAATGTTTGTCGTTATTATGCTTTTGTTGTTTTTATTTTAATAAAAGGAATTAGATGACAATAAGGCATGCAAAGAAAATGGAATGCGTCTAAACTAGATGAAAATTATAAGGTCGTGTGAAACTTGCATAGTAAATACGTGAAAATTAACATAAATCTGGGTCAATAGAGAGTCTGACGCATAGGAAAATACAACCCAATACATCTCGAAGGTAAACAAAAGAAATGATAAATTAATCCCTAGCACGGGCTATAAAACCCTTTATCGCCCCTACAAGTTGTTTACAATGCTCTATAAAAATGGTAATGTCTTCTGGAGGGTTATAAAACTTCAAAGACGATTCAGCATTAAACAACATCCTTGGGACATCATCAATTGCCCCATTGGCTAGAGAAGCTAGCTGAGAAAAGCAATTCTTCCAGTATTCTGCGACTTTCTCCCGGTCAGCCATGAATCCTTCTGCCTGAGCCATTACAGTCTGAAGTTTTTCTTCCACTTCAATCCTTTGCCAATACTCATCATCAACTCTTTCTTTATAGGTCTTCATCATCTCCTTTGCCTGTTGTTCCATGTCATCAACCACAATCTGCAATTCGCACAATTGTTCTAAAGCCTCCTGCTTCTCTTTCTTGACATTCTCGTACAGGTTCTTCTATTGTCTTTCTGCGGATGAAACCACGTCCCGTTCTTGAGCTCTCTTTGTCAGTTCAGCATTGGCAGCTGCCAAGTCTTGCTTAATCCTGAACGTGTAATCTCTTTCTGCTCTTTGCTTCCTTATCAACTTCTCATGTGCCTTTATTCTTTCTTCATAGTCCTTTTTTAGGTCAACATAATCATGACGTAGACTTTGAAGATCCTCAGCCATTTTGGCAGTTTTTGCCTTCTGTTTTTGTATTTCTTCCTTCAACAACTTCACCTCTTCCGGCTCGATGTCTTGCACCTGTTCTTCATTCAGAGGGGTAATCACCTTGAAGGGTAGTTTGATCTTCTCAACTCTTTCCGTGACCCATCGGCGATAGGGATTTCTCTATCCAAAGTCCACGATCTGGAATCTTTCTCCATACGAATTACATGGCTCCAGGCAATTCTGACTTTTTTCAAAGTGTCAGTAGCTAGGCCATCCTCATAATACTCCAATAGAGGGGTGAGTGCAGCAGGTGTTGGAGACCCTCTGATAGGATACCCGAATTGCCTCTGAGCCAATACCGGGTTATAGTTAATGCGACCTCTGCTGCCATGAAAGATGCCACCTGATATTTTCTTCTGTCAAAGTGGCGAAGAACTGCTTCTAGTCTTGCGATCTTTTAACTTCACGACCATGCCGTAATGCTCTTTCCACTGGACAACTGACACCTGAAACTCTCTCCCCAACACGAGATGTAAGCCATACATATAACATTGGCAGCAGCACAACATTTTCCCCTTCCTCTTCTCGGAACACAGATCAAGAGTCCCAAAAACATCGGCTAAGATAGTTGTAACTGGATTTTCAGATCGTGTCTTGCTAGCAATAAACACATCTACTGCAACATAATCCACGAAATACTCGACGTTGGGGAACAACAAAACTCCATAGATTACCATGGCGAGGACATCCATGAACGTCTCCCAGTCTTTTTTGTCAGCTAGTTGACGCAGATAAGCTTCAAGAAACTTTTGAGGAAAACCTCTCGCCCCTTTTCGGCTTACAATTTTGCCTTCTAACTTTACAAGAGGTATTTTCATAAGTTTGGCTAACACAGGCATAGAGGCATGTTGTTCCAAGTGCTTGTATGGAGCCTTTCCTTCCAATGGTAGATCTAGAATCTTCTCGAATTCTTCAATAGTAGGCACCAACTGGAAATTTGAGAATGTAAAACATCTCAAAGGTGGGTCATAATATTGTGCTAAAGCAGTAAGCACTGGTACTTGAACCTCTACTTCAAGTAATCCTAGTAGGTTTCCAAATTTCTTTCTGAAGGCGTCTCTCTGTATTGTCTTGAGTTTTCCTCCCAACTCTCGGAGACCAGTCAAATTACTTTCATTCACCTTTATGCTGAGTTTTTTCTTTAGTGACTGTGAGTCTGACTTTCTTTCAATTCCAGATCCCATGTTAAATTCCATCTTATAAAAAAAATACACACGACTTTACAATTTTCACCTAAAACAAACGAAACTGGTAAGAACCAAAATGCATGAAATGCATAGGTGAGGACGTGTATGAGTCAAACATTCCCAATTATGATGCGCACAAAGGCAACAGAAAAATTTCCACACTTTAATATTGCAAAACTTTTTGGATTATTTTTGGATTTTTTTTTTTGAAAGACGATGAAGGTATATGCGTGCACGTATCTCCCTTTTGTGCCCTAATCGATGATTTTAGCACGGTGAGTGCTTAGA
>Ga0209489_110300_pt1 | contig 10679 bp, 8 predicted proteins | sample SiratrowhiteBW_FD_187527 | JGI IMG/M metagenome (GOLD analysis project Ga0209489, IMG submission 187527) | Root nodule microbial communities of legume samples collected from California, USA - Siratro white BW (SPAdes) (version 2) | ecosystem: Host-associated > Plants > Roots > Nodule | place: USA...
ATATATATTTTTCTTTGAGGCATGTCCGTCTCTGAGGTATTTTATTTAGGCATGTTTGTCTTTAAAGTGTTCTTATCAAGTATGTCTGTTTTTAGGTATTCCTCTTTTGTCTTTTAGGTATTTTTTTTAGACATGTATGTCTTTATAGTATTTTTCTTATGCATGATTTTCTTTGAGGTATTCCTCTTAAGCATGTATGTCTTTGTGGTATTTCTCTTATTTGTTTTTGAGGTATTATTCTTAGGCATATTTGTCTTTGTGGTATTCCTCTTAGGCATATCTGTCTTTGAGGTGTTATTCTCAGACATGTCTTTGTGGTATTCCTCTTAGGCATAGTTGTTTTTGAGGTATTCCTTTTCGGCATGTCTGTCTTTGGCGTTTTCTTCTTAGGCATGATTGTCTTTTAGGTATTCCTCTTAAACATGTCTGTCTTTATGGTATTCATCTTAGGCATGACTATTTTTGTAGTATTCCTCTTAGACATGACTATCTTTGTGATATTCCTCTTAGACATGGCTGTCTTTGAGATATTATTCTCAGACATGATTGTCTTTAAGATGTTATTCTCAGATATGTCTATTTTTGTGGTATTTCTCTTAGACATGACTGTCTTTGAGGTATTCCTCTCAGACATGTCTATCTTTGAGGTGTTTATTTTATCAGAAGGTCAAATAGTTTAACACTTAAAACGAGTCAATCAAGACAAAATAAACTAAAAATCTCAATGAAGATCGTACTAAGATCAGTGATTTTATTCCAAAATCACTAATAATATATATATATATATATATATATTCATTAGATATAAATAATTGGAAAAATGGTATATATTTTTTGTAAAAAAAACTTTTAATATACATGTATATAAATTGATTTATTTTTACATGTTATTTGAGGCAAAGTATAATTAGTATAATTTAATTTTCATTTATTTTAAGTAACACTGTTAAAATTGAAGAACTTTTTCTTAAATATTGTAGTGCACTTTTAGATAAATGTATTTAAAATAATTAAATTTTTTGTCACTATATAATAATAATAATAATAATAATAATAATAATAAATTTATTATTATGTCGTTGAGAGACATAGACTGTAAAAAACAATTTAAGGTAATGTTTGATAATATTTTACTCTACAATAATATTATTTAACAACTTTTACACATAGGGGAGAACGATTGAATAATTTCCGTTAAAATTTAAATATAACTTTATAGTAATTTTATGGATTGAATGTCTAGTTGAAAAATATATTACTTTCAAGTTTATATTGATATTTTGCAGATTCTATGTGATTTGGTTGACACAGAAAAAAAAAAACATTTGGAATGTTATAATATGTTAGTTCGTGTTTTCATAATCAATATAATTTATTGAGATATCTGTTAACATTATTATTAATCATCTTTCTAATATAACAATTAAAACACTCATAATAATAATAATAATAATAATAATAATAATAATAATAATAATAATTTTTTATTTTTTTATGTGGATTAGAAACATTATCTTATTTTACTTAATTACATTCATTTAGTCTTACATTTGTTATTTATTTTCTTTTCTTAAAAAGAATAGATGCAAGAGAAAATAATTGGTTAATTTTAAACATATTCACTACCTCTACAAGCTTTTTTTTCCTCTAATAAACAAACTATGATATAATTAACAATAAAAATACCTCTACAAGTTTTTTTTCCTCTAATAAACAAACTATGATATAATTAACAATAAAAATACACTTAATTATCTAAAAAACATTGTTAAAAAGTGTCAATACACTCTTTATGTAAATAAAACACATTGAAATTACATGTGAAAACAAGTTTACATGATATTAATTTCTATAAAATTTACAACTTCCACTGCTATTGGGGAAGGAACATAAATAATGCAAGGTCCAACATAACTTAAACATTTTTTTTTATGATAAAAACAAACACAAGTTACTTATTCTGTACTTTTTTTTCTTCTTCCTTTCCCACTTTAAACAAACAATGCTTGAATAAATTGAAATTCATTATAGAATAACGTATACTTTTATATATAGTTATAAATAATGTTCTAACGTGGATAAACCTTTTAAATGCAAATTATTTACTTAAATATTACATTTGAAAGTTGTTCATTGCACGAATTCTTTTTAATTGTTTTTTCTATAATTATACACGTAAAACTGCAAATATATTAGTTTTTGAATTAAACTTTTATTTGCATATATGGTGAAGTTGATAATTTTTTAAAATACAATAAAATAATTTACAAGTTAGTACATAAAAAAAAACTAAATATGCGTTTGAAATTTTTTTGAAAACATTAAAATACTACATATAACAACATGTGGTTAAAAAAATAATGAGATGTTGTCCTTCTTAATAGGATAGTACGGGTTGTGATTTTGTATGAAAATTAACTTTTGTAAAAGAAAAACTTTTTTTTATTGTTTTTATGATTTTGTTTTGGAAATAATAATTTTTACTAATGTTTATAATAACAAACTGTTTTCAATAAAGAAAGTCATAATAATAATAATAGTTTAATTTTTAATTTTTAAATTTTAAATTTAAGATTTCAGGTTTCAATTTCAAAATTAAACATTAGATATAAATTGAATTAAAAAAAATAGTATTCAAAATTTTGAGCAGTTTAAAATATGCTATCTAAAATATAAAATATTAAATTTTGAAATTTAAATTAGAAGTACAAATTTAAAATTTGTTAAACCGTCTGTATCATTTCATCATATTATACATTATTTATATCATAGCTATTCATACAAAACATTGTTGAATTCTCATACATAGAATTTCAAGGATTAACAAAAAGAAAAACATTGAGAATGACAGAATTATAACAAAAGAGTTTTCTTAGTAACTTACAACTATTAGACAATATTGAAATGTACTGAGCAAATTATAAAATAAAATGCATTATTCTTAATCATACACCTGTTTCCATAATTTTTTAACGGAAAATTATAAATTCAAAAACACATTTTCATTAAAATTACTCTTTAAGACCATTCATGCGCTCAATATTCCTAAATGTAAAATTTATATTTATCATTAAATCAATAATAATGATTCTCAAAATTACCTAAATTGCACAAGCAAGTTATATGATTAATATTGAATTAACTTCTCTAATCTAATTCATTAACCATTTTATCATAATTAAAGTCTGTCTTTCCTAACATACGTTTGAATAAATATATAAATTAAAGATAAACTAAATTAAGATAATAAGCATTTAGAACAACACTTGAATTGTATCATTTGAATCTTTTGTATAATATTTGAGTGGCATATTTCATAGAAGAGAAAATCAATCCTAATTCTCTCACTTAAACTTCAAGCCATACTTAAAGTGATTTCATGTCACTTAAACAATAGATGTATTTCATACATAAAAACGACCATTATATTATAATAATTTTATATTAGCTTTCTTTATATTAACTTTCCTTATATAAATTAGAATGCACTTTGACCAATAAAAGTGAACATCTTTCCTTTTATTATTCAGTATACCAAAAAAAATTTTAAATTCAAATAAGGTTAATTTTACTTATTAATTCCATTAATTATAACCATTAGGTGATTTAAATCAAACTATATTTTTTAACTCAATATTTTAGTTTTGCAAAAACCTCAATGTTGTTACAGACATAGAATTTGACAGTGAAACAAAAAATAAACATGCTATATTTATTTACAGAGTTTATTTATTGATTTGAAATCTATTATTTACAATGATACTAGTATTCGCAAGGTTACGGTAATATAGTGAACTTTAAGTCTCTTTTATTATACATACATTATAGCTACCTACCCTAAATTTAATTTTTTTGATCAATTTAATGGTGTAATTGAAAATTCAATTTGATGGTTTTTTTCTGATGTTGAAATACTAATTATGCATCAACCCAAGCAAATTAATGTAAAATTTAATCAATTCAATGGTTATGTTGATATTGAAATTTTAATATGAAAGCTTAAAAAATGTTGATTAATTTTTTAGTGTAATTTTTGATTAATTTGGTATAGAGATACCAATACCGTACTTAGACATGTTACCTTTAAATCATTTTTTTATAACTAATCGTCATTGGAAAAATCATTTGCATTATCACATCAGATTAAACTATTATTATTATTATTATTTTTTTTAAAGTAGAAATATATTTTTGTTTCTAAAGTTAGACTCATAAATATTTTGGAAGAAGAATGTGACAAAGGTTGAAGTTGGAATGCCGGTCAGAGAAAGTGAAAGAAATAAGCACGAAATTCCAATTTTCTGCAGAACCTTAATCGTTAAGAATTTATCCCGATTTAACATATTTGAAAAAAGCATTCTCCGAATTCTCCGATTTTGTCCCAAATTCTAAACCCTCTAACGGGGCATGCAATTGATTGGTCACAGAGTACCTCTTTGAGAGGAAGAGGACACTTAGCTCATTAGCTTAAGCAAAGCAGAGATCAATTGAAACTTTCTAGAATCTTCTTCCCCACCCATGGCCGGGTCGCCGTCGTCCTCCACCGCGGCCTCCACCAACATCGTGCTCGCGATCTTCGAGAAGAAGACCAACACCGTCGATCTGTATCGCCCCCTCCGCAATTACGTGGCGTTTCACTACTCCGAGCGCGAAGCGCAGAACCTCGAAGACGATCTCCAAACCCTAAAGCAACTTCGCTCCGACATCGAACGTCACACCGATCCGTCCCTCCCGGCGCGCCGCGATCTCCTCCAAACCTACTTCAAAACTCTTTGCCTCGTTGAGACGCGCTTCCCAATCTCCCCCGACCCTGACCACGTCAACACCCTCACCTTTGTCTGGTTCGATGCCTTCAAGCCAAAGCAGAAGGCCTCGCAGCAGAACATCCACCTCGAGAAGGCCTCCGTGCTCTTCAATTTGGGCGCCGTTTACAGTCAGATTGGATGTTCCTACGATCGGAACACCGTTGACGGCCGCCGCCAGGCCTCGCATGCCTTCATTGCTGCTGCCGGTTCCTTTGCCTTCCTCCGCGACAACTCCTCCATGAAGGCATCCGTTGGGAATTCCACCACCGTTGATTTATCCGTTGAGTGTGCCGGGATGCTGGAGAAGCTCATGCTCGCGCAGGCGCAAGAGTGCGTCTTCGAGAACACCATCGCTAAAGGGAGCACTCCCGGTGTCTGTTCCAAGATCTCCAGACAGGTCCGTTGCTAATCAGTTTTAGGTTTTCACTTATAGTCATTCTTTCAAGTTTGATGCTTGAAGGACTCTGGACCATCCAATAGGACCAATAGGCCATGCTTGGCTACAATTTCGAGTCGTTGTTATATGTTTGCTCTGATGTTTGTGTTATTGACGAAATGGTTTATCTCTATCCATGGGCAATGCGCTTTGATCTATTATGTTTTCACAGAAGCCATCATATTAGTGCTTTTCTTATCCTGATTGTTGGTTAGTTTAAGTATGGGGAACGGGTATTAGGATGGTCTTAAAGTATTAATTTGTGACTGTTTAGGCTGACACGATTATGCATTCCAATGACATTTCCTTACTTGATTAAACAACCAAAATTTCTCTTATTTCAACTGCATTCAATGATATTTCAAATTGGTCTAGATTGTCTGGTTTTTTGGCCGTTTCTCTAGTAGGCTCTGATCCTTGGGCCCAATATAATGATTTCTGCAAGGGCTCTCGTTGGTTAGGTGTGATCAATCCTTTCTCACTGCTATTATGTACAATTTTAATTATGAATTGTGAATATGACATGTTTTATGCAAATGCTGCTAATTGTTTGAGAACTTTGATAAATTATTTGTTGTGGACTGTCTGGCTGAGGATGGCTAGACGTCTAATCCCTGGGCCCCAGTATGATGACTTTTACGGGGCATACTCATTGAACAGTCCCTTGACGTATTGTAGAAGCTCACTGGGGCTTCTTCAGTTCGTATCAAGTTTTAGGACTTTAGCAAGTGCACATTCTTTAGCGTGAACAATTTTAATTATGGATAATAACTTGTGAATAAATATTTTATGCTAATGCTGTTAATTTTTTAACATCTTTGGTTGAGGACTAGCTGGCGTTTGATTTTTAGGCCCAATATTATGGCTTTAGAGGGCACACTCATTGATCTGGCATGATCATTGGTCCTTTCACGCCAGGTCACACATGGTAGAAGCTCACTGTGGTTTCTTGAGTTCGTTTCAAGCTTTAGGGCTTTTTAGCAAGTATAATTTTAACTATGAATCATGAATATGATATTTTTTATTTTCAAATGCTGATCGTTTGATTGCTCTGATCACTGACTTCTTGATATCGTGACACTTGTTTTGTTTTTTGGATGAGAACTGACTTGTAGTGATATGTTATACCGGTAGGTTGGGATATATTATGAGGAAGCTTTAGCTGCGCTAAATGTTGCACCTTTGAGTCAGCATTTTGAAAAGTCCTGGATAGTTCATGTACAGTTAAAGGCAGCACTGTTCTATGCAGAAGCATGTTATAGGTATGGATTGGAGCTGCATGATAAAGAGGAAATAGCAGAGGAGATTGCACGACTACGGAGTGCTGTTAATGTGTTGACTGAGGCCAAGAAGAGCTCTAAGGGTGCTGCAGTGCAAATTCTTGATGCAATTGGCAAGTTAGAGGCCAATATTAACCGGAACCTTGAAAGAGCTGTCAAGGAGAATGATAGGGTTTATCTCATGAGAGTTCCTTCGGCAAGTTCGTTATCACCCCTTCCAGCATTTTCTATGGTGAAGCCCATGGCAATGAATGAGGTGCTGGATGCAAGCAAAGAGAAGATGTTTGCGAGTCTTGTTCCGGACAGCAGTGCAAAGGCTCTCTCCCGGTATACTGAAATGGTAGATGATGTTATAAGAACACAGGCTGAAAAGTTGCAGCAAGCTAGTGAGCTAACCCGAGTTAGGCTTAAGGAAATGGAACTGCCGGATTCCATTCTTGCTTTGGAAGGAAATTTTACTCTTCCAACAAGTCTCAAAGAAGATGTGGAGGCTGTGCAGATCAGTGGGGGCCCTGCTGGTTTGGAAGCAGAGTTGCAGCAACTTAAGGACCTAAGGAGGGTGAATCAAGAATTGCTGGTCCAGACTGAGGAATTGTTGCAGAAGGAAGCAAGAGAAGATTCTCAATTTAGAAGTCAATTTGGCACAAAATGGACCAGGCCCCAGTCAAGCACCTTGACTAAAAACTTGCAGGATAGGCTCAACAGGTTTGCAGGTAACTTGAAGCAAGCTGCTGAAAGTGATGCTAGGATTGAGCGATCAGTTAGAGAACATTCAACACTCATGTCAATCCTTGATGCCCGTCCGGTAAATTGGTGTACTGTTGGTTATGGATTATGTGCTTCTCAGTGTCATCAGAAAACATTGTTAAGTCATTGAATATCTGTTTTTCTTAATCAGATTGAATCTGCACTTCCAAGCTTGGCAAGGCCAATTATGTCTTTTGATCAAAATGAAGATGCTATTGTGGGGTCTCTCAAGCAAAGTTTGGTATGCTGGTTTTGGTCTTGTTATTGTTTTATTATGATTTCTGACTTCTCAGAAATAAAATCTATAACATTTTCTTGCATCCAAATTGATGCAGCTGTTGTTTCATGTTGTGGCGTAGTCATAATTCTTAGTGGCCAACCCTACATTCCTATAACAGGATAGTGGATACTGGATATCGGGTGGGAAATTTTAGATACAAGTTGAATATCATGTATCTAACTTAGTAAGATCTTAGTGAAATTTTAAAATTTTAATGAGTACTTGTTGACAAATTTCATATTATATAAGTAATCCTTTCATTTCACACCTTTTTTAATTATAGCCTTTTTAGTGATCCTAACTCTCATATTCACTCCCTATATATTGTGATTATTAAATTTACCAATGAACTGAGTGCTGAATGGTTTCTTTGTAGCTATACTCTTAGTGTGGAGTGTTTATTTAAGTTAAGAAATCCAATGGCTAATTTGAGACGTGAAATTGAATGAATATTGTATAGTTAGAGTTACCAATAGAAGCAATAGATTATTGTGGTAAATATTTTAATTGTTTGGCAGGATGTAATGTTAAATATTCTTGTTGCAATTGTGTTAACTAATGCAGAGGCAACTAGAAATTCTAGGAGCTCAAAGGGCCGGTCTTGAAGATATGCTTAAAGATATGAAAAGAAAGGTATGTCTGAAAAGCCAGATTCACATAATTAGGTTTTTGGTTCTTCATGTAGGAGCTAAATTTCCTGTCTTATTGTCTGAAGACGGGAAACATGCTTGTGCCTTTCCTTTAAATTTTATGCATTGTTTATGCTTAACATATTGGTTTTCTCATGACATTCAATAATATTGAAGTAGTATTACACACCTGTTGTTTGCATATAATGTGTGCTTCTCCGCTTTCTGAATTCAACTATAAATGTCCGTGGTCCAGTATGTTTTTTGGATGTTAAGGATTGTGCTTGTGCAACATCCAAACGTATATTAAAAAAAAACACCAATTTTCGCATATATCTGCTATCGTAAGTGAACGCCTTATTTTCACTTCGGGTCATGCTAATCAGTGTCTTGGTTAATGAATCAATATATATATATATATATATATATATATATATATATATATATATATATATATATATATATAAAGTTTTGTTGAAAATCTTGTTGGGGACGTATTGGAAACCATGGTGAGATTGCATTAGTGGCACTCTTTAATAAAAACTTCCCTCTTGTTTTTTGGACACTGTTTAGCAGTAACCTTTCACTTTTTATTCTTGGGTACATGATTCTTCATCCATAAATTATTCTGTCTTCTTATGCTAAGTAATTCAAATATGGATTTTTTATATCCATGGTTAATGTGAGATTCCGCTCCATTTTTGGTATCAATACTCAATCATTTGAATTCATGATTCCTCGTGTGAAATATGAAAAAATGCTGAGTCTTAATTAAGAATGATAAACAGAAGTATATAGGATTTGTCTGTTTTGAACTTGTATTTTCTTAACATATTGTGCTAGATGAATTAGTGGTTTGGATTCGTTTTCTTCACCTAGTTTCGAATGTTGTGGATGTGAAGAATTTCTAGGAATGTTTCCTCTTGTGTAGCTTACCATTCATGAATGCATTACACCCAAATACTATTTTGCTTATATTTCTGTAAATATCTTTCAGGATGATATATTACCAAAGTTGATGACTTCCACCGGTTCTTACGATGATCTCTTCAAGAAGGAGCTAGCAAAATATGACCATATTTGTGATGAAATAGCTCAAAATATCGAGGCACAAGAGCAATTGTTGCTGCAGATCCAGGTATTTATCTCTGTAGGCCCGACAACCATCTAAAGAGCATTTAAAGAAAAAAAAAATTCCCCACTGTTTTTTCATTTTTTGGGACTGTCTTTTCCCATGCAGTGGCTATTCAGGGCGACTATACTTTATATTCTTGATTGCCACTATAACTAATTCCTAAGACTACTTTAGCAGCGATACAAACTTCCTTTTTTTATTTTTCATGCTTCTTGAGAGGGTTGACCTTGCCGGGGAAGGCAAAAGTGACGAATTTTATCTACCATTATACCTATTCACTGTAAAGTATTGGTTGTTGAATACTTCTTTAATGATGTGATTCTGATAATTGCTTGCCATTGTTCACAGGCTCAAAATGATGAGTTCTCTGTTATCTTCAATCTTGAAGATTACAAAGGTAGACTCCATTTGGTTGTTTTCTAGATTAATTCTGGTTTTGGTACCTTAGCATCATGTTAACAAGGTTAAGTCTGTTTTCAGACTGTTTAATACTGTACATAAAATTTTATGACTAGCCAGTGAACGGAAGTTTTCTCAACTGTTATTGTTGTTCATGAAACTCAGTTTTGTCTTTTACGTGCACAATGCTCCAATTTGAGTGAACTTTTCCTGCATCATAGATGATGTTCTGATGGTTTCTTATTTTATTTCAGCTTCACGTGAAAAAGCCTACAAGCAGATTGAAGCCTCCATAGCAAAATTTCGAGAGATAAAGGACAACATCAATGAAGGGTTAAAATTCTATGTTACCCTGCAGGTAAGAACTTATCAACTATATATGGTTTTAATTCTATTCTATAAGAATTTACCGAATCTTTAATTTTGTTATTGGATAGGAAATTTCATAATTTTTGATATTTAAATATGTTGCATTTGAATTGATTTTATTTCAAATTATTTCATTTTTCAAATATTTTGTTTGGAAAAGAATTTAAATTTGTTGAATTTAATTTTTTTTGTTTGGATAAAATATTTCATTATCACCAAATACAAAAAAACTATTTAAATATTAAATAATTTTTAATAATTCAAAAATATCAGTATTGGTGATTATTTTTAGTCAATCTTGATGTTATTTTTTGTCAAAATTCATTAAGACTTTTCTAATGGACATTTTAGTATCTTCTTTCCTGATATTAACAAAGCTTTTTTCTAGATTGATGCTGATATTGTTTTTAGTTGATGTAGACTCCAGATTACTTATATGATGATGTTGGTTGAGATGTTTTTTTATCTACTTTTCAGTTGATGTGGGCTGAAAAATTCCTTTAACTGATGTTGGCAAAAAAATTATATTTAATGTTTCAACATTAGAAAATAAATCCTAACAAATTATTAAAAAAAAAAAAAAAAAAAGAAAAAAAAAA
>Ga0209489_110302_pt1 | contig 10675 bp, 7 predicted proteins | sample SiratrowhiteBW_FD_187527 | JGI IMG/M metagenome (GOLD analysis project Ga0209489, IMG submission 187527) | Root nodule microbial communities of legume samples collected from California, USA - Siratro white BW (SPAdes) (version 2) | ecosystem: Host-associated > Plants > Roots > Nodule | place: USA...
GTCATTAGAACTTGAAAAAAAAAAAAAAAACTAGTGTTTACACCTTGATTGAGTTATTCTTTGGTTATTAGATCATTAGCAAATTTCAAAAGAAAAACATAAATATTTTTCCTTAGTAAAGGTGCAGGTCATGACCTTGTAGATTTCCTTGAGTGTTAATTTGAATCAACATCCTTCAAAGTTGAAAATTGTGAAGAAAATTGTACTTGAAGTGAAATTGTGTGTTATGTGGAGTGTTTGTTTAACATTATTAGGCAAAACAAAAAAAAAAACAAGTGAAAAAAATTTGAAATTTGAAAAAAAAAAGGAAGGGCCAAAATATGTATATAAAAAAAAGAACCATACACACACTAGTTTGTTTCAATTTGAGTTTCATTTTTTGTTTTCCAAAATCTAAAACCATTCTTAGGTTCCTTTGAAGTGTTATCTCTTTTTTATGCCTTATTTTATTTTTTGTCAATTTCTTTTGTCTCCTTTGGGTTTGTCAATAAATCTATCACTTGATGTTTACCTTTTCAAATTGAGCATTTTCATGTTTTTTATTATCTTTTATTTTTTAAGTGTGAAACTTTTCCTTAAGAAGTCTAGCTTGAAACTCACCATTTCCAAGGTAGCATCTTAGGTGTTGGTGGGTGAAATAGTAGAAGACGATCTCTTCAAAGGTTTGAGGAATTTGGAGAGTCAAACACTTAAGAGGAGAGAGGCTGGACTGAAATTTGCTCCAATATTTTTTTCCAAAATATTTTAGCTAAAATCTTTTGAAGTTTTCTACTAAGAGATTTGGTTGAAGTAATCTAAGGAAAACCCTGGCTAAGAAATACTTGGTATTTAAGTGTGTTCACTTGTGACCTATCTTTCTTTTCTGGAAGTCTACTTGGAAAGCTTTCAACATCTTTTCTTCATAGAAAACTTAAAAAAAAAAAATCTATTGAATAACAAAATGAGTGATAAATCGCATTCATCCAGTGAGCAAGGAACTATTAGGGATAGTGTTGGGGACAATAGTGAGGATCTCAACTTGAGAGAAGAAGTGAAAAGACTATGAGGAAATGAAACAAAAAAGAGAAAGAGAATTACAGGAAATACAAGGGATGTTCACTCAATTAATGCAAAATCAAGGGAAAGTTAAACGTAGTGAGGGGTCTAGTAGAAGAAGACATTGTCATGAGGACTCCCACTCCCCAAGCCATCATAATGCAGACTACTATCAACCTCTCCCTAGTCAAAATAGGAATAGGAACCCCACCTTTCCCAAGAAACCTAAGATCAACCTTCTCCCTTTTCATGGTTGAGAAGATGTTGAAGAATAGCTAGATTGGGAGATGAAGGTGCAACAATTTTTTGAGTGTCACCAAGTAGACCATGAGAGGAGAGTCTCCTTGGCTACCTTAAGCTTTTAGGGATTAGCCATGTATTGGTGGACCTCAATTGTTAGAGAACTTAGGATCCATAACAATCCCCAAATAAGGTACTTGAATGAACTTAGGACTGCCCTAAGGAAATGCCATGTATCCTCTTATTATGATTAAGAGTTAATGGACAGACTCCAACAAAAGAACATAAGTGTTGGGAAGTATAGGCAGAAGATGGAATTACTTTCGATAAGGGCAAAGATTAGAGAAGGGCTTAGGATAACTATAGCTAGGTTCTCGAGCGGCCTCAACTATGAGATTCGGGATAGGGTTGAACTTCTTCCTTATAATGACTTGAATGACTTAGTTGAGTTATGTGTTAGTGTAGAACAACAGTTTATGAGGAAGAATAACATTAGAAGAGATTACCTTTACTACATCCTCCTATTCTCGACAAGAATCTAAGAGGGAGGGTTACCCTTCCAAATCAAAACATAAGGTGTCACTAGAGAAGGAAAGGGAGAAAGTGAAAAATAGTGAAAAAGAAAAAAGATCCCTTTAATGAAAAATATAGAAAAGATTCCTTTAAGGAAATCAAGACAAGAGCCATCCAGTGCTTTCGATGCCTTGGAAGAGGACACTATTCTTTTGAGTGTCCCAACAAGAAAGTCATGATTTTAAAAGACCAAGAAATTGAAAGTAAGGATGAATCTCCATCTTCACCAAGTGAAGAGGAAGTCTTGGAATGTGAGGAGGAAATTCCACCTTGTGAAGGAAACTTGTTGATGGTGAAGAGGCTTCTTGAAAACCATCCTATTGAGCTTGAAAAATCTCAGTGGGGAAACTTACTCTATAGTCATTGTAAAGTTTATGAAATCTTTGTTCCTTGTTGTTAATAGTGGTTCCTATTGTAATTATTGTAGCTTTAGGTTGGTAGACAAGTTAGCTCTTACCACTATACCCCATCCCAAACCTTACAAACTTCAATGGATCAAAGATGATGGTGGGATAGTGATTAAAGACCAAGTAAGTATTCCAATTTCAATAGGCAATTATGACCAAAAAGTTTTGTATGATGTTGTGCCTATGAAACCTAGGCATATCTTACTTGGAAGGCCATGACAGTTTGATAAACATAACATTCATGATGACCTTACCAATAAAATAAGTTTCAGTCACAAAGGGAAAAAAATTGTCATTTGTCCTCTCAAACCCCAACAAGTGAGAGATGACCAAATAATTTTGAAAAAGTTAGAATAAGAAAGGAGAGAGAGAAAAGAAACAATAAGTCAAAAACTCTGTCACCAAAATAAAGATGTAAAAGAGAAGAGGGTGAGATGGAACCTCATGTCTCGTTCAATGAAGTTATTCCCCAAAAATCTTTGAAAAACCAAAAGAAAATAAAAACTCTTCTGGTACAACAACCTCTCTTCCTTTTCCACTGGAAGGACATACTCACTACCACAAGTCATGAACTTGACTCTCTACCTAATGGGTTGAAAAACCTTTTGAAAGAATTTGATAATTTGTTTCCTAAAGAGGTGTCACATGGGCTACAACCTTTGAGGGCAATTGAACACCAAATTGACTTAATTCCTGGAGCCAACCTACCCAATAGGTCAACACACAGGACGAACCCCGAAGAAACCAAAGAAATAGAAAGCCAAGTTGATGACCTATTAAGAAAGGGTTGGGTTTAGAAGAGTATTAGTCCTTGTATAGTTCTCATGTTGTTGGCTCCCAAGAAAGACAGGTCTTGGAGAATGTGCACTAATTGTCGGGTCATAAACAAAATAACTATAAAGTATAGGCACCCAATCCATAGGTTAGATGACATGTTGGACGAATTGCATGGGGCAAATATCTTTTCCAAGATTGATCTTAAAAGTGGTTATCATCAAATCAAAATAAAAGAATTGAAGATGAATGGAAAACCGTTTTTAAAACCAATTTTGGTTTGTATAAATGGTTAGTCATGCCTTATAGTTTGATCAATACCCTAGCACATTCATGAGATTAATGAAACATGTACTTAGAGATTATATAGGACATTTTGTAGTTGTTTATTTTGATAAAATTTTGGTGTGTAGTCAAAGTCTGGATGAGCATATTGGCCATCTCAAACAAGTCTTAATAATCCTAAGGGAATATCATCTCTTTGCCAACCTTGAAAAAAATGCACTTTTTACAAGGAACATGTCACTTTTTTTTGGGATTCAAGATTGGGAATGACGGTGCACAAGTTGACCTAGATAAAATAAAGGTCATTCAAGAATGGTCCATCCCAAAAATGGTAAGAGAAGTTAGGAGTTTTCATGTACTAGCTAGTTTTTATAAAATATTTATTTAGAACTTCTCTACCATAGTTGTTCCTCTTGACGAACTCGTTAAGAAGGATATACCCTTTTTATGGGTGATAAGAAAGAAAATTTTGTCAAAACCTTCAAAGACAAATTGACCCATGCACCCATTTTATGACTTCCAGACATTTTAAAAACTTTTGAACTAGAGTGTGGTGTCTCTGGGGTTGGGATAGATGTTGTGTTAATCCAAGGTCGACATCCTATTGCATACTTCAGTGAAAAACTTAGAGGAGTGATAATTATTTATTTTTATCGCTTTCCAATTGCATAATGATAACAATAAAGATAAATTAGTTGGTAATTATTAGGGTTTTACACTGTTTTGCCGTAATTGGGCCAATTAGGTTTCAGTTAAAAATTTATTATTATTTTGACACCATTTTTGGAATTTTAACACATTTAAGTGTGTTTCGTATTTTATCCATAACTTTGCCACAAAACTCGAATTTACTTGATACTTGTTTTGTTTTGTAGATAACTTAAAGATTTACAAATGTTATTCAAGGGCCGAGATCAAATTCAAATTAGAAAATGGTTAAAATTGGACTTGAAGTCGGTACACAAAGGCTGGACAACAAGGCGACACTTGGATATTTTGACCAGATTTTTTATATGGAGGGCTATTTAGTCATTTCATGTTTTAGGTTAATTTTTTTATAAATAAAGCTTTATTGCTAGAGCCTAGAGATCATCACAATAGACAGTAGATAATTAAATATAGTCTTTTTCCCTTTCTTTCTCTTTTGCCCTTTCTTTCTCTTTTGTGCATTTTCTATTTATCTTTCCGCCTTGTTGTGCCAATCGTGATTATGAGTGACTAATTGTTCTATTCAATCTGATCGCCAAGTGCTCTCCTATTTCTTATTATGAGATTCATGGTAATTCTTTCCATAATTACGTGCTCAATTGCTATTTTAATTTGATTTTTAGATTTAATAATTTGATTAATTTAGTAATTGAATCAATACTGACTGGATTGTGTTGTGGAATTTCTGAATCGATGTTCAAGTCGAATAATATTGTTGTTCGCAGTGGGCAATTGCAGCTGTTCAACATATTGTGTATTCAGTGAGATGCTTCACGATTGTGGGGTGTTCAAAATGTTAAATAGATGTAGAGATTACGGTCTAATTAACCCACACATGTAATTCAAATTTTCTTTAAGAGCCAATGAGGAATTTGGGAGAGCCGAAGAGATGTCAGGTTGGTTTTTATTACTTGCATTTATCTAATCTATTTAAAATTATGTTTTTTTATTACATTTAAATATTTCATTAAAACCACTGAATTCCTTTAAGAGAACGACTGAATAATCTTTAGGAAGAATGACATAGGTTAGCTATACTACAAATTTAGCTTCCTAATATAATTTGGGATGCGTTTGGCAGCACGTATCAAAGAGCCACCTTGAATTATCCCACCTATGATAAAGAGCCTTATGCTCTTATTCGTGCCCTCAAAACTTGGGAACATTACTTAATGACCAATGAATTCATCATTTATAATGATCATGAGTCACTAAAGTACATATAGGGGCAGGAAAAATTGAACAAGAGACATGCAAAGTGGGTAGATGATGAGTCATTATGTTTCCCTATTTACTTGTCTTTATGTACCTATTTTGATTAGTGATTTGTGCTTAACTGCTTATTACTTCCTCAATTTCACTATTTGGACTTCGTTTATCAGAAATTCATAATTTTAATTAATTCGGATTTCCTGACTTAATTTTATTATTGTTTTTAGGACGACTTTGTATTTCACTGAGCTTGGAATTAATTTCTGGAATTGAAGAGAGCTGTCACGTCTTTTGCCACATCACCACTGCCGCTACGTCATATTTTCCCAGTTTTTAATTCTTTTTAGCTATTGGGCCATATTTGTAAGGGGCCCATTAGGGTTGGAAAAAACGTTTCCCTAAGCTATGTAGTGTAGGAAGGGGGGCTAGCTAAGACAATTTTGGACGTTGGCTTTTCTTGATTTTTCATGCCTTCAATACAAATTTACGTTTTCTTCATTTTAATTTTTCGCTTCTTAATTTCTACTCGGTCTACTCATTTTAATGGAAGGCTAATTCATTTGGATTATCCTCTTGACTGAGATTAGGAAAAGGTTTGAGGTTATATGCTTAATCTTCTTACCTCTTAACTCCTCTATTTCATTTATTGCCCACTGTTTTCACTGGACCATTCATGCTTAATGATTCGGTCATTATAAAATTTGTGCCTCTGTTCACCCTTAGTGAAGGGAGTTACAAGTTGTTGGGTTGGGATGAGTGGTTATGCGAACACTTGATTGCATAAGGAACACTTGCATTAATTTTTTCTTAGTTAATTAGCTTGGGTTGGTTTGAGGGTTTGGTGCTTCAACACGAATGTTTGTGACCCATGATAACCAAATTGCAGTCCAAATAAGAGGTTAATCTGTTTCGCTTATCAATTTAGTTATTGTTAATTTCTGTTCTTTTTGAATGGTCTAATCCCCCCTGTTCAATGCGTTTTCATCATTTGGCAGAGAATTAGGTCCTTGGGAGACGACCTTAGAGTCACTTCCTAGTACTACATTTTACTGTGATTATTTGACCGGGTACGACTTCGATCAGTAGAATATTTAGAACAATTTTCATATGCCATCAAACACAAAAAGGGGAAGAATAATATGGTTACTTACGTTGTGTCCATATGACACACTTTACTGGTCTCTTTGGGCTCTCGCTCTCAAATCTTAGGGTTTGATGACATAAAGGGATTATATGAGTATGACGATAATTTTGCATCCTCATTTGCATCATGTCTCAAGAAGCCTTTTGATAGGCTCTATCTTTCTTAGGGGCCACTTTGGGATTAATAAAACCTTAAATTTTTTGAAAAGCAAATAATACTGGCCCCATATGAGAATAGACGTCCGAAGACACTATTGAAAATACTTAGCTTGCTTACAAGCTAAGTCCAAAGTAATGCCTCATGGACTCTATACACCCCTCTCAATAGTTAGGGTCCATTGGGAAGATATTAGCATGGACTTTGTCCTAGTTCTCCCAAGAACCCAAATGGGCTACGATTCTATCTTTGTGATGGTGGATCGCTTTAGCATGATGGCACTTTATACCCTGTCACAAGGTAGATGATGTTAACTACATTTAAGGACTTTTCTTCAAAGAAATTGTCAGATTGCATGGTTTACCCTGGACTATAGTGATGTTAAGTTCCTTAGCCATTTATGAAAAACTCTTTGGGAAAAAACTAGGAACTAAACTATTGTTCTCTACCACATGTCATCCTCAGATTGATGGACATACTGAGGTAGTGAATAGGTCTCTATCTACCTTATTTAGGATCATTCTGAAACGCAACAAAAAATCTTGGGATGAATATCTTACTCACATAAAATTTTCTTATAATTAAGTAGTCCACAAGCCTACTAATCTTTCTCCTTTTGAGGTTGTATACGAATTTAATCCTCTCACACCTCTTGACTTATTACCTCTTCCTGATACAACTTCTTTATTTCATAAAGAAGGAGTATCTAGAGCGGAATTTGTAAAAAAATTTCATGAGAAGATTAAAGAGAAAATTGAAAAACAAAAAAAAAATGTTGAATACAACAACAAAGGAAGGAAGAAAGTCACTTTTGAGGAAGGGGACTAGGTATGACTGTACTTGAGAAAAGACAGATTTCCCCCTTAGAGGAAGTCCAATCTTAGTCCCAAAGGATATGGTCCATTCCAAGTCCTTCATAAGATCAATGATAATACATGTAGGTTAGACCTTCCAGCTAAATGGAGTCAGTCTTGTTTTTAACGTTTGTGATCTTACTCCTTTTGCATGGACTGATAATGAAGAAGAGGAGGAATTGAATCTTAGGAAAGATTCTTTTCGAGAGGGAGGGCCTAATGGAGGATCACTTGGAAGATCACATATAGGGCCACTCACAAGGACCATGGCTAGAAGAATTGAGAAGGAAGAGGGGTTGCAAAAGACTCTTCTTTTATGGAGGGTACATTATTAGAGTCTTCCTTGTCTTTTGTAAAGTCTTTGAGTTGAATCTTTGTATAGGAGTAGTTTTCCCTTTGTATAAAAAATATAGAAGCTTAGGTGGATTAAGTTTTGGGCCAAAATGGAGTCAACCACAACCTACATGACTATGCACACACCAAGGGAGTTGTGGAGCTTATAAACACTTGAAAAATGAAAGATTTGAGCAATATGGAACTTAGAACATGTATATATGCAGAAACTACAAGTGCAGTTGTACTCTAGACATTTTAGTCCCACATCTCTTTGACTGATAAGTGTTAGAAACTCCTAAGCCTATAAATAAAAGCTTACCCTTTCTCTTGTACTCACTTTGAATTTGACTATACATTCTTCTTATCTTCTTATTCTTTTAACGTCACCAAGGTTCACCACCAAGGAACCTTCCTTGGAGTGAGCACCCTTCTTAAGTTTCACTCTAGAAACTTGAGGAAAATTTTGAAGTTTAATTGGAGTCTTCTGCTGCCTCCGAAAGGGTTTCCATCAGCATCTCATGATGTATACAATATTTGGTTTACTTTTTTAAATAGTTAAAGAACACAACAATTTTGTATACACAGAGTTGTTTGACTTGATTGTAGTTGTACAAGCTCTTCTTCAAAAGAATCTTCTATATATAGAGATTTATGAAAGATTTATTGTCAATCCTTAGCTAGTCTACGAGAGACCAGGAGAAGTCCTTCGTTCTTCAGTTGTGTCTATCCCAGTAGACTTGAGGTTTCTATTAAATGTTCTCCAAGCAACATTGAATGCATAGTTCTATTTGAAAGAAAGTTCTAATACTTAATACAACCTATCAGGCCTAAGTTAGATTACTTTTATCTCAATTAGAGTAAAGCTAGAACCATGCAAGGCGAAAGAGTTATACAGTGGTGATAGTTTATCCTTTCCGTGAAGTTGTTAGCATGAGACAACTTTAACATACTCTTCAAGATATCTTCTGACATTGACGGTTCCTATGAGATTCTCTTGGTGGTCAAACAATAGAACATTCTTTGTAAACATAGTAAAATCATTTTAAGAACAATATTATGTAAGTTTTTGAAAGGCATATCATATCACCTATCTGAAGTATAAGCTTATTAGACATTGATATGTACACAAGGTGTTTTTTGTTTATTGTCATTATACAAAACATTTGTGTCTATTGTGATGAAGCATTGAGTTATGATGCTAAAACTGACTCATGTTTTAACACTTTGTTGTAAGCTCTTATAAAAATAACTCGGGGGTTTGTTTATCCTTTCTCTAAGACATGCAATGCGGATTGATACTTTAAATGAGACGTGGGACGTTTGTAGCACACATAAAATATCATACAAATAAAATATAAGAGTTTTTAAAATATTATTAGAAGTTATGTTAATATTAAGTTAAGAATGTAAAATTGTTTCGTATCTCAAAATTTAAATTTATTGCTAAAATGTTATTGCAATCTAGAAATTGTATTTTTTACACAATAGTTATTGAAATCACAAATAATCATTACATGAAAGACATAAATTTAAATTTTATTACTGAGATTATTTTGGACATGGTACAATGATGATAATTAATTTAAAATAATACAAATTAATTATTAGGATTTCAAGTGTGAGTTTTTGTTCCATATTGAGTATGAATGAGAAATATATAAGAAAGAAAACTAATAAACTCATTGCATTAAGGTTTCAGGTTGGAGATGGTGTCTTGGTTTCTTATATGAAATGCTCATGACTCATTGGTGTCGAATCTTGTTGACGTTTCCCCTTATAAGAACTCAACAAATGGTGTGTAAACGTGAAATGAACACTTGAATGGTTGAAAAATATTGAATTTGAGGATTCTTTGCACACAAAGTCTTCCTAACAAGGGTTTCAAGTAAATACATCTTGTTGTGATAAAAATAGAGGTACAAGAGGGTCACCACCATTGCTTGAGGGGAAATACCAATGTGGAAGAAAGTCACACTTAAAGGGAAGATTGTTAGAATTTCAAGTGAGTTTGTGTCCCACATTTAGTAAGAATGAAGAAAATGAACAACAAATAAAAAATAAGACCCACAAACTCAAAGGTTAGAGGTGGTATCTTATTTTCTTATTTGTAACGTTCATGGATCATTATGTCAAATCTCCCTGATGTTTCCTCTCACAAAAACCCAACAATAATTATGTGAATTGGATGTATGAGCAATCTTGTGACATATTTTTTGGGTGTGACTAGGTGTGTGACAGTAGGAACAATTTTTCATATAACTTTGTTGTTCCTTAATGTCCATTTTAATCTTTATTCTATTTGACTTTAGTCAACCATTTGAAATTCTCTTCATTTTTGGGTCTGAGCACAAAATTGATCATGCGTAAGTTGGGCAATAGTCTTTGTGTTCTAGTTCTCCGTATAGTTCGTCATAGACCTTAAATACTTGTTTCAAGGTGTAGATAAGAGTAAAGTACATCCCAAAATTGTGGTACACGTATTTGCATGCAAAAAGAACATGAAGGTAAGCATTCCATAAGTGTTTGCCTTTATTTTTACATCTTCCTATGTTGATGAAGTATTTATTGCAATAGTGTAGATTTCTATGACCAAGGAGGAAATTGGAATATTCCTTACCTTCTTAAGTACAAATTTGATTGACTCCACTAGACAATATTCAAGTAGAAACATGATATGTTGATTTACAATATATATATATCAATGTCAATACCCAATTTCGTTCGGATAAAATATGAAAAAAAATTTACTATTTGCACCATTTATATCATATTGGGCTTTGGTCCAAATTTCTATTTTCATCATTTTCATTTGGATAAAGCCCATTCATTATTATTTTTATATATACTTTCTACTTTTTAATGTTCACATCCTACTTTCTTTTATGGGTTGATCCAATTCGTAATTCTTACCTCCTCACACGTAATGTTTTTTTTTTTTTTTTTTTTTTTTT
>Ga0209489_110303_pt1 | contig 10675 bp, 4 predicted proteins | sample SiratrowhiteBW_FD_187527 | JGI IMG/M metagenome (GOLD analysis project Ga0209489, IMG submission 187527) | Root nodule microbial communities of legume samples collected from California, USA - Siratro white BW (SPAdes) (version 2) | ecosystem: Host-associated > Plants > Roots > Nodule | place: USA...
CATTTCAACCAAAATGATTACATACAAGTCTATAACTCAGTCATCACACATAACACATCAATTTCATCAAACAACAACCAAAATGTTCTCACATATTTCTTTCTAACATCATTACTTAAAACAGTTTAATTAATTATACCAAATCACAATAAATAACCAAATTCAATAAGTGTTCAAGGACCAGTCAGACCTGCAAGAAAGACTTGAGCACTGATAATCATATATTTGAGTCTTTTATTCTAGGGTTCTATTTGAAAGCAAATAACTAAAATAAGTTACTAGCTTACCTTACCTGATGAAGATCTCTACAACAATTCTCCACCCGATAAAGATGTTAATATCAAAATCTAGGGATCTAGAAAAAGTTATCAGAACAAAACCAAATTTTAGTATAATCTTAATTAAGTTGAGAGAAATACTTTTCTCAACTGTCTCTACTAAGATTGATGATAAAAAACATAAGGAAAACCAGATATTAAGGGATCTATAGAGCAAATACGAACTTACTCTGTTTGAGATTCTGATTGGTTAGAAATGATCCTTAACTCCTTAGCTACTACAGGGTATATTTAGATTTTAAAACAGATGATGTATGGATGAAGAAAAACTAGAGAGAAGGGAGAGAGATTTTTGAGAAAGCAAGAGAGAGGCACAGGAAAAAGAGTCTGGAGGTGCAGGACGTCACAAAATGACTATTAGAACTCTAACATATTTATCAAAAGAAAACTAAACTTATAAAATAAAATATCTTTAAGTAAAATACTTTTAAAATTTCACTTCTTTTTTAGTACCATCTTCAATACAAAATTGATAGACCATCACAAGATTATCATCTCATTTATCAATGAATAAATGTAACAATCAAATCTATGGAATATTCTTTAAATAAAGATTAAATCTTAAAAGATCTTAATTTTTATATTTAAATATAATAATTATATATTTTTAATATTTTTTTAATTACTTGTTTTTATCATTATCATAACAATTATAAATTTTTAAAAGATCTTAATTATTATATTTAAAAATAATAATAAATTTTTTTAATGTATCTATGTAAACAATAATATTATTTTTTAACTATTGATAATTTTTTATAATATTAAAATAAATGTTAAGAATAAAATCAAATAATAAATTAAAAGATGTATCCTTAATCTTGATAATATAATTTTTAAAAACAATAATTTAAGATAATTTCTATAAAGATTAAATCTTAAAAGATCTTAATTTTTATATTTAAATATAATAATTATATATTTTAATATTTTTTTAATTACTTGTTTTTATAATTATCATAACAATTATAAATTTTTAAAAGATCTTAATTATTATATTTAAACATAATAAATTTTTTTAATGTATCTATGTAAACAATAATATTATTTTTTAACTATTGATAATTTTTTATAATATTAAAATAAATGTTAAGAATAAAATCAAATAATAAATTAAAAGATGTATCGTCAATCTTGATAATATAATTTTTAAAAACAATAATTTAAGATAATTGCTATAATTTATGAAAAAAAAAATAGAAGATTAATCTTATTTCAAGAAGGATTTGTTTGTTAACAAAGGGATTCTATTTAAAAAAATATATTTCACTAATTTATTTTATAAGAAAGATTTAGATTTTGTGATATTTGTTAACTATTAATATTTTCACTAGTGGGCTTTATAAATACAAATATCTTCCATGCTGTCAGACTATTGGAATGAGATAATACTTCATTCTTACTAAACTATTGTGATTCTACTACACTTGATTGGAAATTCATAGATTGAAAATCTAATGACAACTGTTTAACTTTATTCTCCAACAATCTCTTTTAAATAAAGTCAGTGTTACAATTCTCAACTGTGTATCTGATATTGTATATTGACGACTATTATTCTAAAAGCTTCAGATTAAAAATGATCTTATTTTACTATTGATCACCAATAAGTATGTTTATAATTTAAATAATTGAATTTATATATATATATATATATATATATATATATATATATATATATATATATATATATATATATATATTTATTGTGAAAAATTGTTTAGATATACATACACGATATCTTTTAAATACTTTTACATATATATTTATATATATATATATATATATATATATATATATATATTTATTTATTTATCTATAGATATTTTTTTTCTTAAATATCGTTGAGTGACAATGTTTTCTCATATAAGATATGTAAGTATAACGTGTTATAAGAGTAGTGTGTTTTTAGATCTGATATATAAGTATATTGTGTTTTCGAATCTGATTTGTAAACGTAGCGTGTTTTCTGATTTGACATGTGAGCGTAGCGCGTTTTTAGATTTAATCTGTAAGTGTAGTGCATTTTCATATTTGATACGTAAGCATAGCATGTTTCCAAATATAATCCATAAGCGTAGCGCGTTTTCAAATCTGATCCGTAAGCGTAGCGTGTTTCCAAATTTAATTCGTTGGCATAGCTCATTTCTATATCTGATTTGTAAGTATAGTGCCACGTTCCAGATTTGATATGTAAGCGTAGCATGTTTCTTGAGTTGATTTGTAAGCGTAATGCATTTTTAGATCTAGTTTGTTAGCATAGCACGTTTTCATATTTGATTTGTAAGCGTAACACATCCCCATATATCTAATTCGTAAGCGTAGCGTGTTTCTAGATATGATATATCTGATCTCTAAGCATAATGCATTGTCATATCGGATATGTAATATTAACGTAACTAGATTCCTAAATCTATAACTAATATCATTTTCTAGATACTATGATGCATGAATACAATACGAGATACACTTTATGTAAATCCAAATTAAGGTCATGTTTGCTAAACATTGTCAAAATAAAAAATTATAAATTATTTTCATCATAAAAATATTAATGTGATGTATATTAGATACTTCATCAATAAGTATCAATAAAGTATCTTACGGATACATGATATAGATCAAAGTACTGGTACATCATAGCCCATGATAGTCACATAGTGTTTTCCATATCCCGAGACCTATGTGTTTCCTAAATCCATAATAGTAAAATAGTGTTTCCTATATCTATGATACTTGTGTAGCATTTTCCATATCTATAATAATAGCATAATATTTTTCAAATATATAACAATAGCTTAACATTTCTCATATATATGATATAATATATATGTAACATTTCCCAAATCTATGACATGGTATTTTCCAAATGTATAATAACAAGATTTGTTAGAGTAGCATTTAAAATGGACTTTTGATCCAACTAGTGCAATTTTACAAAAAAAATAAATCCAAAATATTTTGAAAAATTTATCTATATTGATAAGTCATGTCAACATGACATGACTTTATTATGGAGAAGCCATGCATATATGACATGAGTTTAAATTTGTAAAAGTAAAGTTTGACATAACTTTAGTTTGAGAAGATTTGACCTACAGGACTTTGTCGGATGTTAATTGAGTTTTTTTATTTTATTTTAAATGAAGTCTATCATAACATGATTTCAGTTCAAATTAGATTACACTAAAGTTGTACCACACTAAAAAGTCATGTTAAGCTAAGGCGACTTTGTTTTCACAAATCCAAACTCGTATTATACATGTATCACTTTTTCACAATAAGCTAATGTCATGTTCGTACAACTTACCTATATAGATAAATTTATCAAAATTTGTCTATATTTTGATAATTTTTTTATAAAATTATGGCAATCTAATTAAAAAACTATTTAATAATAATATAATGTTTCGTAATAGTAGAATTTAATAGTATCAAAGCATCTCTCATGTCAAAAGAAAAGTAGTATTTTTCATATATATATATATATATATATATATATATATATATATAAAAATAAATTTTAGTACTTTTCATATTTATAATAATAGTAACACTATTCTTTCAAATGAATATTATAAAAGAATAGTATTTTTCATATAACGTATTTTTCAACAATAGTAATAACACTATTCTTTTAAAATGAATATTAGTTTTTTTAACAGCTTAAATGAATATTAATAAAGACATAATTTTTCATATTTATATATAGTTATTCGGATCTATAATAACAATTATCCAAATTGATAATGACTATTAATAATGATATCATTGATATCTAAATCTACAACAACGATATTAACATTACTTTTATAATAACAATAACACTATTATTATGAAATTCTTTTATAAATATTTTGCAACAATAAAACAATAACATCATTTATTTGTATAATAATGACAATATCGTTTTTATCTTATAAATGACAACACTATATATTTTTTTCATTAATAGTGCTACCTTTTCAATTTTAGTAAACGTGAAAATAACTTTTTAATGAATATTTAAAAATAATTAAAAATCAAAATTGAATAATTAATTTTTATAATTTCTTAAAATAAGTAAGAGAAAGAAAATATCACATTTTTATATTTAAAAACATAATATTATGTTTTTCAATTTGTGATTTATATTTGTTCATTATTGTTTGGAGATTTCTATTTTTTTTTTTTTCATCGTTTTAGTTATCCATGATTTTTTTGCCTTCAGGTTATAGATATGAATTAACTTCATAACCGTGCTTGAAATCATTAGACTTGAAAATCTAATAGACAAGATTGAGACACTTTTAAATTTTAATGTAAAATTTATAGTATGTAGTCTTTCAATATCTATCCTATAGTATTTGCTTTACACTATCTATTTTATAGAACTTCAAAGATATTTTATGAACTTCTCCCTAATGTTAAAAGTATTACTTATCATTGATTTTTTTTTTTTAAGTAACCTAACATACATAAAAGTCTGACCTATTATTTATCCAAAAATATTTATTTATAAACCAATTTTTTATCCTTCGAGTTTGGTTTTCTTGTAAAATTGTTTAATAATTAAAAAATAAATGAATATATAATTTTAATACATTATTACAAATTAAACATGATAATAACATATTTTTGATATGAAAAAGATTTTATTTGTCTAAAAGATATTTTAATTTTAACTTATATAAAAGTCTAAACCTGACATGGGATTTTACTTACTGCAGCCCCATTTTTTGTTGGCATCCACGTTTTCAAGTTAAATGATCAAATTAATTTATCCGCGTGTTATTTTTATTATATGTATTATTTAATCAATATTATTACTTTATTGTTTTAATTTGACACTATTTCAACCTTAGTGATGTATTATTGACTTGTTAAAATTTATCTCTAGTTTTATAATAATAATAAATGATTATTATGAATTTAATTCAATTCTTTTAATACTATTTTCTACTTTAAAATTTAAATTTTATTTTAATAATAAGTAGGTTTTATAAATAATAGAAATGAGTTAATTTAACTCTTCTATTACTTTAATTAGAAAACTATAAAAATGAACACATAAAAATCACATTTTGAAACAGTATTTTATTATTTATTTCTAAATTTAAAAATAAAATTTTGTTTTAAAATTAGGTTTTTACGTTAGGAGTGTGTTTTTAAATACTAGTCACTAAATATATTAGATAACTTATATTAAATATAGTTGTTTCTTCATTTCATTAAAACTTAGTGTCTTAAAATATAATTTTATAATTTTTTTAAATGAATACTCTGTAAATGTAAAATACCGTTATTTATTAGAAATATTTCATTCCTTTATAGTTTTTTTGTCTCATTGAAATGTTATTTCTTTATTTTCAGAAGAGAAAATTTGACCAATATATGAATTGTCATAAAAGTGTTATCGTTGAATTTATCACTAGAAAAATATTTGTAATGAAAATGACATCCTAGATAAAAAAAAGTAGGACCTTACACTAATTCTAGTTAATAATGCCCTCAACTAAATATCTTGGATGGGTGAAACCAAATAGAACAATAATCTTTGAAAAAAACTATTATACACTAATAGAAGAAAATTGTTCTACAATTTAGACGTTAAATATTTGATAATATCATATTTTTTAAGTGGTTTTTATTTTCTTTTTATAACAAAATATTTAATTAATATTTTGGAAATATCAAAATGAGTAAGGATTTGGATATAGGTATACTCCCTGCTTGACAGGACAAGGATGAAACATAAATTTTATATTTGACAAGAAAAAAAAAGTGTAAAATTTACCTCAAATCAAATGAATATAATCAAACTTGCACTTGCCTCCTCAGATTATTATCATACTCTTAAGGAATTTCACAATTGCAATATTTAATAGGATTAAATGATATATGTTTGTTTGTGGTGTGTTGAGTCATAAGTGAGGTTCTCCAGTAGAAAAGGAACATATTCATACATTATTTTTCAAATTAGGATGTTAGGTTTACCCCATCTGATATTTTATTTAGTGATACAGCTTATTGATGTCAAGTTCAAGGAAGATGCTTTTAATGGCATAATATAAGTAGCTTTATGCAGCAGGAAGTGATAAGAAATTTTTGAGACAACCTCCTCTTGAATAATAGGTGTTATAAAAACAAAGTATTGCAATACGTTCAAAAGGGGAAAACAGATTTGGAATCCTAACTACTCAATCGTACTCAGATCTATGGAATGTGGCTTCGGTTGTGATGAAGACAGACGAAAATCAACTGCTTTTCCAACGTTGAAGCCAACCTGGGTTGTTATCTTCCTTTAAATTCGTTTCTTCCACACCTCGAGCATTGAACGTGGGTTTGATTTCGAACATTGAAGCTGATTTTGAAAGGTTGGAGCCGTTCTTGAGCGTGGATGGTGGAGGCCGTTTCTTCCACTACTCGCCCACAGTCCAAACTCTCACTCTTCATCCCCTATAAATAGGAAATCTCCCCCATTCTGAAAACACACACCACAACATCACTTTCTCTCATCTTCATATTTTCTCTTTTCTTTTTCTCTCTCTTTATTTTCTTCTCTAAATATCTTGGATATTTTTGCTAGTCCTGTTGTATCCTGGAGGACTTGTGCATTTATCACGGATAAGTCATTAAAGACAGTGATATTTTATCAGTTGTATTTTACAATATGTCCATCTATCTTCTTTGAATTATTCTAATACTTAATCTCAAATCCAATTTTTTCCATTATTCTAATGCTTAATCTCAAAATAGGCCTCTATCTATTTTTTTCATTATTCTAATACTTAGTCTCAAATCCAGTTTTTACATGATTCTTGTCTTGTGTGTAGTTCTTACTAATGTTAAACTAACTAAAACTTAGCAATACCATATTTCATAATGTCAATGGTTGAATCTTTTCTTAGAAGATAGTGATAAAATTATATTATTATTATGTTACATATTATGCTCGCAATGAGACTTTAAGTTGATGATTACTCACACAAAAAAAAATTAAATTTCAAATTTCTTTTAATTAAAAAGTAGCAATGACAAATACAGTGTTTCAATTAAAAAATAACAATTAGAAATACGAAGTGATTGACTATTTATCACCAGAGAGATATGAAAATCTTAATATTTAATGTGACTTCTAAAAAATTTCGAAATTCAAATTTCAAAATAAAACCAAATAATTTTTTATTTAAACAGAAGATTAAGGAAGCATAATCCATGTTTATCATGTTTTCCATGTTTCCTTTGTCATGCTTTGCTCTTCCATGTTTCCTTGTCATGCTTTGCGAAGTCTTAATAGAAATTTTTTTTTTTTAAATAAATTTTCCATTTTAGCTTGCTGCATCATTAATTTCTTCTTCTTTGTTTCTTTATTATGATTTGAACTTAAAAATCCATCTTAACCTATTTTCTAATGCTACCTCAAAAGCATAATTCCTATAAATTATAGATTACAAGTTTAAGAAATATAAATAAAAATACAAATAAGACCATGAGAATAAAAAAGATATTATAGTAGAGAATTTACAAAACTCTAAAATAAAAAGTTCATTCTAGAATAGCGGGTGTGAATGAAATAAAAAGGAATTCATGAAGTAAAATAAAAAGTAGAGAGTGAGATAAATAAAGAGTTTAATAATGATGAAACTATTTTGTATAAATTTTACTCAAATAAAAAGAAAAGAAAAATCCTAAAGAATGGGAATGCATCGAAACAAAAGATTCTTAAGCGTTCCCCCACGCCTCAACGGCCGGACCAGTTCCCAGCAACCCTCTCCACCGTCGTCGACGTCGTCCTTCTGCGGAACCCTAGGCGGAAGCGGCGGCGGCAGACATTCTCTCCGATCCTGCCTCATCTTAATGTCACTCAGTTCCATTTGCAGCGGAAATTTCAGTACAGTTCCAAACATCTCGCTTTTGTGCTTCGGGCAACTCTCACTCCTCCGCCACCGTTTTTCCTTCCCGGAAGGCGACCGGAGCCACGTCACGATCCCGTTGGTCCCACCCGAGGACTCGGACCTCGGCAGAACCCGGGTTTTGGTTTGGCTTTGCGGCGCTGGACCGGGTTCGGTTCGGCGCGTTATGACTTTGCCGCAGAAAACGACGTCGTCGGCGACGGCAGTGGCAAAATCAGGTGCGGGAAATTCAAATTCAGAACTTTGCATAGCGGGAAAAACAATTAATCAATCACAAGAGAAAAGGAGTGTGTAGAAGAATTGAGAATAACGGAAGTGAAACACTATAACAGATATATATAAATAGAGTTGAACGTAAACGGAAAAAAGAGACACTCTTAGATTAACGATACGAGGATTTTTTACTAGAATGCATTGAGATCGAGAACAATGGACATTGACGCGGTCGTTGAAGTGATCGTTTTTGTATATTTACTCGGATCTTTCCTTAGTCATGTCAGCGTCATTCTAGATTTTAATATTAAATTGATTAAAATGGAATTGAAACGAGGGAAAAGTAGAATAATTTTACTTTGACATTAAGCTCACAATATTACACCGTTTCACTCCTAAATTTTATAATAAAATATTATATTTTAATAAAATAATATTATTTTTTAATATTATTATATTTTAATAAAAAAATATTATTTTTTAATGTTAAATAGGAGCAAGTCATTGTATCTAATGTTAAACTATCATCTCCAGAAAAAGTAGTGGTTGAAAATATAATCGAGTAAAAATATTTTTAGTTTCTTATTTATCGCATGTCACCAGATTCCAAATAAGATACCTAACGAACAATGAAAGGAAAAGTAAAGTGAGAAAAGAACTTAAAAGGAGGGAGAGAAAGACTTAAGAAGGAGACAGATAAAATACATAAAAGAAAAAGTAAGAAAGAAGAGAAGTAGAAAGAAAAAGAAAAAAGAGAAAAGAGAAAAGAGAAAAAAGGGACAGAAGGATAGGATGAAGTGGCTTATACTATGATAAATTCACATTTTTAAATTTTTTATATAATTTGATTTTGATAAATAATATATTTTGAAAATTTTATATTTAAATATTTCAATCATATATTTTATTGTTAAATTATGTGTTAAGATGAAACTGCATATTAAAATTTTATGGTTAATATATTGCATTTGATATATTGTTAATATTTTATTATTATTTTTACGAAATTTATATTAGTTTATTTATCATAAATTAAAATCAAAAAAGTTTTTGAAACATATTATATTATAATTATATTAAGTCATATTATATATTATATTAAGGAAGTCATTTTGAGACTGTGTATTAGAGTGAAAATATATCCGAAATCAAAACCTATAAATACTACTTGAAAATAACTTAAACTTATTAAAATTCTTAAAAAAATCAAATTAAAGTGACCATCAGAACACTAACAAATCTACCTAATAAAAACTAAACTTATAAAATAAAATATCTTAAGTATAATATTTAAAATTTTTATTTTTTTTAATTCCATCAATACATAATTGATGCAACCATCACAAGATTATCATCTCATTTATCAATGAACAAATATAACCATCAGATCTGTAAAATATTCTTTAAATAAATAAAGGTTAAATCTTAAAAGATCTTAAATATTATATTTAAAAATAATAATTATGTTGTATTTTAATATTTTATTTAATTATTTGTTTTTATTATTATCATAATAATTATAAATTTTTAAAAGATCTTAATTATTATATTTAAAATAATATTGTAAATGTTTTTAATGTATATATGCTAAAAAATAATATTATTTTTAACAATTGATAATTTTTTATAATATTAAAATAAATGTTAAGAATAAAATAAATAATAAATTAAAAAATATATAATCAAAGAATATAATATTTAAAAACAATAGTTTAATATATTTGTTATAATTTATGAAAAGAAAATAAATAGAAGATTTTTTCTATTTTAAGTATTTGTTTGTTAACAAAGGAATTTTATATTTATTTAAAAAAGATTCATTATATTATTTTATAAAGAAGATTTTTACTGAGATTTTGTAATATTTGTTAACTATATATTACTAGTGACATAATAAGTTCTCTGTTGTCAGAGTTATAGGGTTTCTATAGGATTGTGGTATCACATAACGGCAAGCATTTATCATTACTATCCAACAATATGCTTTAAATAAGCTTACAGTTATAATTCTTACCGGGTTTCCAAATATTGTAAGTCGTTATATTACAAACTTCAAAAATATGAAAAATAATTTTATTGTGTCATTCATCACCAATTGTCAATACCCGATTTTGTCCGGGTAATCTTTTAAATTAAAATATAATGATAAAAATGAATAATAATATAAAAATATATATTTATTAGCTTAAGTTTTCTTGAAATAATAATAATATAAAAATAAATAAAATT
>Ga0209489_110304_pt1 | contig 10674 bp, 8 predicted proteins | sample SiratrowhiteBW_FD_187527 | JGI IMG/M metagenome (GOLD analysis project Ga0209489, IMG submission 187527) | Root nodule microbial communities of legume samples collected from California, USA - Siratro white BW (SPAdes) (version 2) | ecosystem: Host-associated > Plants > Roots > Nodule | place: USA...
ATATATATATATATATATATTATATTAAAAATAAAAGACAAATATTAAATATGTAACAAACTGCATAACTATTTTATTAGAAAGAGTTATAAATTTAATAGATGCATAATTTTAACTCATCTGGGTAGACTAATTAATTTGATGAAAAAATTAGAAAGAAAGGAATTAAGACTTCATTGATTTTTTTGTCTAATTACTATAAGTTGCTAAGATGTTAATTACTATTTCAGTTAGTTTAATTTTAACACGTTATGCATTTAAGTATTATTTAATTAAACATAAATAATATTAAATAAATTATTTTTAAAACTGTTACAAAATAAAATCCATAAATTAGGATGTGTAATAATATTTTGAAAAAGATAATGTCACAATTAAAAAAATTTCTTTTTCTGATGTTATTAATAGGGAGTTTTTCTTTTTCTTCCCAGCTTTTAATTTATTGATTACTGTTTAGATGTGTAGTTATTTAATATTAATCATAAAAATTAGTATTTCATTTAATTCAAATTTAGTTTTAATTAAATTAATTGCATGTTTACTTTTGCAAAGCAGCTTTCCTCTGCCCTAACCAATCTTGGGTTCATTTTCATAATTTCAAAAATGATTCTTTAAAATGATTTTTGAATTATCTATTTTGATAATTTTTTAGAACACGTTTTGAAAATTAATTGTTTTAACAATAACGTCTTAATCTTTAATTAGATTTAAAATTTAATATAAAATTTCAATTATATTAAATTTGAATGGACTATGTTATATCTAACAACACATATAATTTATTATATGTGTGATGTTGTATCTTATAAAATACATAAAATATAAAATTTAATTACACCAATTATGAATAGTGGTGTTGTAATGTGGTGTTGTGTTGTAAGACACCACATTTAAGTTTCTCACTTGTACACCAGGCTAAAAAAAATGAAAAAATATTCTCATTAAATCCTAAAATTTAAAAATTGAATAATCCAAAAAAATGGATAAAATTTTAAAAAACAAACTAAAATAACATTGAAGTGGCAAATAAGTGGTAATCAACATTTTTATATTGTATCAAATAGAAGAGAAAAATAAAAGCAAGAGAAGAAAAAAGATTCTCTATTGATATCTTTCAATGAAGAAACTGAATTTATAGAATAAGTAATGGAGTAAGAGACAATTATTTAAACTATATCTACATTAATACAACTTGATTGATAAGTAAAAAAATTCTTTCTGTAAAAACTTTAATTTTAAGATATAATTATATATTATTGTTTTCATCATTTACTCTTAATTCAGATTTTAAGTTAAACTATTTTTTTATATTTCAAAACTACAAGAAAAGACACGTTCTTGCTTAGCAAAAAAAGTTTTAGAAAGTCTTAAAAACACAGTTTAACATCTTTTTATATTCTCCATGATTTAGAAGATAAAACTCTAAATTTAATTAAAGATTATTAGTTCCAAATTTGATTGGAGAAATATAGTTATGATATATATATATATATATATATTATGTGCTATTGTTTATTGTTCTCTATATTTACCTAAACAATACATATTATGAAGCATATTACACAGCTAAAATTCTAATTGATTAAAAAACACAACAAAATGCACTTTAAAAAAAGACCATCAAAGCTTCCTAGCACAAAATTCGTCCTAAAATAGTACTTAACATTTAAGATTCTCACCACACATCCTCATACACTAAACTAAACTGCACATAAAAAGATTAAAAAAAATATTTTCATTAAATCCTAAACTAAAAGAATTGAAATAATCTATTAAAAAGGGACAAATTTTAGAGATAAATAAAAATGTACGTGGTAATCAATATCTTATTATATGAAAATAGAAAACAGAGATTAAAAAAAGCAGCAAGAGAATGACAGCGTTTTGCGTAGTAATCAACCGATGACTCCATTAACATCTTTCAACAAAACAATGAAATTGAAAATTAAAGAAAATAAATAAATAAAACTATCACAAACTGAAGAAGAAAGATAAGAAAAAAGTGTTGAATCTATCCATTTTATAACCATAGAAATAGAAAAACAAGAAAACTGAGAGGAAATGAGGGTTATGAAGAAAAAGGAGAAGTGGCTAAAAGAGAAAATGAATTTCCAGAAAAATTTAGAGCTAAAGATTGAAGAATTTGCTAAGATGTTAATTATTATTTCAGTTTAATTTTAAAACTTGAAAAATATTATTTAATTAAACATAAATGATCTCAAATAAAGATTTTATAAAACTGTTACAAAAGTCCATAAATTTTAAAATTTTCCTTTCCTGATGTTATTAAAAGCTTTTTTTTTTCTTCACAGCTTTTAATTTATTGAATTAATGTTTAGATGTGTAGTTATTTAATATTAATCATAAAAATTAGTATTTCATTTAATTCAAATTTAGTTTTAATTAAATTAATTACATGTTTACTTTTGCAAAGCAACTTTCTTGTGCCCCTAACAAATTTTGAATGCATTTTCACAATTTCTAAAATAATTCTTTAAAATGATTTTTGAATTATCTATTTTGATAATTTTTAGAACATGTTTTTTTGAAATTTTTAAAACTGAATTTCTAGAATAAACTTTTTTGAAATTTTTAAAACTGAATTTCTAGAATAAACTTTTAAAATTTGAAATATATTTTAAAATAAGATTTCTGAAAGGTATATAATATTTTTTTAAAAACAAGACATTCTTAATCTTTAATTGAATTTAAAATTTAATGTAAAATTTTTTAATTGTATTAAATTTTGGTGAGTAGTGTTACATCTGACAATATAAGTAACAAAATAAAATTTAGTTGCACATAAAATTTGAGTAGTGATATTGTATTTGACAAGACATGTAAAACAATGATAATAAAATAAAATTTAATTACATTAAATTTGAGTGATGGTATTTTATCTAATAAAATATATATATAAAAAAAATAAGATTTAATTATATTAATTAAGAGTGAGTAATGTTATGCCGGACAACATAAGTAATAATGTTATTTCACATTGTATTTCAGTTTTCTCAGTGCACATGCTTGTACACCACACTAGACACAAAAATATTAAAAAAGTATTTTCATTAAGTGAAAAAATTGAAATAATAATAAAAAATTTAAAAACCAAACTAAAATGATATTGAAAATGCAAATACGTGGTAATAAACATTTTATTATGTGAAAAAAAAAACAAATAGAGAAAAAAGAGGACAAGAAAACAAGAAATGTACAGTTGGTATCTTTTAAAGAAATGAAAGAATTGAGAACCGAAGAAAAATAAATAATATTATTGCAAATTGAAAAAGAAAGATATAAGAAAGTGTTCAATTTATTCATTTTTAAATAGAGATTGTAGAAAAAAAGAAAACGAAGGTTACAAAGAAGAACCGATGAAGAGAGAAAATGAGTTTTTTCATATATTTTTATTATCTTTTCAAAAATTTTAATTCAATTCAATATTTTTATAATATTTTTTATTTTAATTTGAAACCAACTAATAATCAAAACTTTAGTTTCATATAAATTTAAGAAAAATAAATTTAAGATGTGTCATAATATTTTAAAAAATATAATGTATTTTTAATTAAATTTTGAAATAAATTAGAAAAAGTTATAATAAATGCACTATATATATTTATTTAATTTTTTTATTTTTATTCCTATATCAACAAAAACAATGGTCTAACCTTAAAACTCAAATATGGTTTCAATTCTTCTGTCAGTAATGCCAACAAACCCGACAAACATAACCAATATCATCTTTCAAACATAACCAATATCATCTTTCAAAATAAAAGAAAGATCACATTCCTCATTTCTTTCAGCTTCTTCATGACCTTTTTCTACTTCTCCATTTGGCAGAGGATTCCTTTTCAACCCAATGACCAAGCAATATAAAGAATCAAACATAAAAATTAATATTGCGTCAGAACATTCAAGTTTAGCAATGCAATGCAAATTATGCTTAAACAAAAACAAATTAAATTTGAGAGTTCAATGCAATGGTAATCACCTTGCATTAGTTATACATATTTTTGAAAAAAAAAGGTTTAAAAGATATAAGTAGTTTTACTTGCTAGATGACTATTCCATATTTGTAAGAAAATTTTAGCTACTTCCCTTGTTTGATACCTTAGTTCCTATCATCATCTCTAGATGGAACATGTTACTAATATATTCCAAATAAAAACTTATATATATTAATAACCATTATTTGAATATTGATAATTCATACATTTAAATTATTACAAAATTAAAGAAAAACTTACAACTGTCTTCATCACAACAAGAGACGGTACAACTGGTCTCGGCAACACAACTTTGTGGAACGGAACAATATATTTATTATCTCTATCATCTTCCTTTTTTAAGCTTCATGAAATAGAACAATAGATTTATTAGGTCTATCCTCTTCCTCTCCTGAAGCTTCATGAAATATAATCAAAGGTAAAAAATTGAAAATAGTATTAAAACTTGAAGCATCAGCATGATTAGCGTATAAAAAAAATGTGTTTGGACTCAACATTTAAATTCTCACCACACATGCTTACACACCACACCACACTACACACAAAAAGATTAAAAAGAAATATTCTCTTCAAATCGGAAAGTAAAAAATTTAGAAACAAACAAAAATAACATTGAGTGTCCAAATAGATTGAAAGACACCGTGGTAATCAAGAGAAAACTTCATTAGTATCTTACACCAAACCCAAGAAACTGAAAATGGAAGAAAAAACAAATAAGATTATTGCTGGAAAAAAAATAAAGAAAAAAAATGTTCAATCTATCTATTTATCAACAATAGAAAAATAAGGAAAAGATGAATACTTAAAAAAAGAGAAGCGGCGAAGCGAGAAAATGAACTTATGAGAGATTCTGCAAACGTGGCTCAACTGTTTGTAATTTTTTTTAATACAAAAATTTTTCTTAATCTAATTAATTAGTGATTTTAAGTTGATTTAATTAAGTTTTAAATTTATCATAAATTTAATTATTTTTAATTAAATATTTTAACACATTAAATATTTTTTTAAAAAAATTATTCTTACATTAAGATCTTATTATTTAATTTTATGTTTGTTATATTTATCATTTAATTTGTAATTTTGCTTTATATTATACACATAATCTCATCTATCCAACAAAATTAACAATGATATCATATAATTAATAGAAAAATTAACTATAAAAATTTAATTGAAAAACAATAATAATTTAATTAAAAATACTTAAATATATGAAACTTGAACCGTTTGATTCAGTTGGTGCTGAAAATTTTAACTGTTTGATGGGTGTTGGTCAAACTTTTGTAGTCAAAGTGTATCCATGATTAGTGAATAAACTTACTTAATTGATGACAGTTATAAAAACTCTATAATTTATTTTTAATACATAATTTTTCTCAATTAATTAGTAATTTTATAAAAACTATATAATTTTTAGAGCACTAAATATTTAAAAAAATTATAGTTTTTATTTAAGATGTTACTATTTAAGTTTTATGTTTATTATATTTTACATTTAATTTTGTAATTTTGTTTTATATTAAACACACAATCTCATCTATCTAACAAAATTAACAATGATATCATATAATTAATAGAAAAATTAACTATAGAAACTTAATTAAAAATACTTAAATGTGTGAATAACTTATAATTCAATTAACTCTAAATTAATTAAAATTGTCTTCAATTTTGAAAAGGAAGGAAATTTCCCCACAAAACTTATTAAATATGTAACAACTGTTAAAAAAGAGTGGATAAGTTTAGGATATGTAATAATATCTTGAAAAACATTATCTGATAATATGAACGTAATATTTAAAACATTATCATTTTTCTGATGTTATTAAAAACGATTTTTTTTTCTTCCCTGCTTTTAATTTTTTTGAATTAATGTTTAAATGTGTAGTTATTTAATATTAATCATAAAAATTATTATTTAATTCAAATTTAGTTTTAATTAAATTTATTGTGTGTTTACTTTTGCAAAGCAACTTTTGTATGCCCCTGACAATTTTGGGTGTAGTTTTATAATTTCTAAAGCTATTTTTTAAAATATTTTTTGAATTATCTATTTTGATAATTTTTTAGAACATGTTTTTGAAATTTTTAAAACTGAATTTCTAGAATATAACTTTTATAATATAATTTTCAGAGAAAAATTTATAAAATATATGAAATATATTTTAAAATAACTTGTTTAGAATGTATATAATATTTTTTAAAATAAAACAATTTATCCTTAATATTTAATCCGATTTAAAATTTAATGTAAACTTTTAATTGTATTTAGTTTGAGTAGATAGTATTACATTTGACTAAACACATAACAAAATAAAATTTAACTGTCTTAAATTTAGGTGGATAGTATTACATCTGAAAAAATATATAAAAAATAAAATATAATTACGTTAATTAATTATAAGTGAGTCATTAATTATGAGTGACAACATCACTTACTTAACTTGATACCACATTTAAGTTTCTCATAGCACATGCTTGTACACCACACTGCACACAAGAAAAAAAAAGATTAAAAAGGATATTCTCATTAAATCTTAAATTGAAAAAATTGAAATAATTCACAAAAAATAGATAAAATTTAAAAACAAACTAAATTTACATTGAAAATGTAAATACATGGTAATCAACACAAAAGAGAAAAATCGAGGAATGTAAATAATAGAGAAAAAAAGAAGAATGTAAAAAATGGACGACAAACTCTATTGGTATCTTTCAACAACAAAAATGAAGAAACTAAAAATTGATGAAAAACAAATAACATTATCTCAAGTCGGAAAAAAAAATGTTTCAATTTATCCATTTTCTAATAAAAATTGAGAAAAACAAAGGAATCGAGGGTTACTAAAATAAGTGGTCAAGGATGAAAAAGAACTTTTTTTGAAAAATTTAGAACAAAAGTAGAGAAATTTATTTATTTTTATTATAATTAATTAGTACACACTACAAAATATTATGTTCAAAAAATTTAATGTACAAAACAGTATTACCTACAATGTTTTTCTTCTATTTTCTAATCAATCAGTAATTCAAAACATCAAAATTAAATTTATGAAAAAACAAGAAAAAAAATGTAGTTAGGATACATGATAACATTATTGAAATTAAAGAGGTTAAGTGATACATATATACATTATTGAAATTAAAGAGGTTAAGTCATATATTTAAATTATTACAAAACTAAAGAAAAACTTACAATTGTCTTCATCACAACAGGAGACGGTGCAACTAGTTTGGTGGAAAGAAACAATACATTTATTATATCTATCATCTTCCTTTTTTTAAGCTTCATGAAATGGAACAATACATTTATTACGTTTATCTCTTTCTCTTTCATGAAATATATTCAAAGATAAAAAAAACTTGAAAGTAGTATTAAAATTGAAGCATAAACATGATTAGCGTAAAAAAAAGTACCACATTGATAATGCATATAACCAATACACACTTTTATCAAATTTTATTAAGCATATTACAACTAACATTCTATTTCTGACTAACACAACAAAATGCCCTATAGGAGAACATGTACAAAAAAATGTTTGGACTCAACACTTAAGATTCTCACCACAGATGCTTACACATCACACTACTCATAAAAAAATTAAAAATAAATATTCTTTTCAAATTGGAAAGTAAAAAAATTGAAACAGTCTACCAAAATACGGACAAAATTTAGAAACAAACAAAAATGATATTGAGTGTCCAAATAGAAACAGAAAGTGAAAAAGGAGCAAGAGAACGAGATATGTACTCTTTGAACGAGAGCATTTTGCTTGGTAATCAAAAGAGGACTTCATTGGTATCTTTCACCGAAGCCAAGAAACTGAAAATGGAAGAAGAAACAAATAAGATTATCACAAACTAAGAAAAAAATAAAAAGAAAGAAAAATATTCAATCTATCTATTTATCAACAATAGAAAAAGAGAATACTTAGAAAAAGAGAAGCGGCGAAATGAGAAAATGAACTTCTGAGAGATTCGGTCAAACTTACTTTTGCTTTTCCAATTATGTGTGATCAGTTAACAGTTAATAGATGTACTTAATTAGAGACACATTGCATGTGTGATCAGTTAATAGATGCATTTAATTGGGGACAATTATTAAAAGTCTGTAACTTTTTTAATACAAAATTTTTTCTCAATCTAATTAATTAGTGATTTTAAGTTGACTTTATTAAGTTTCAAATTTATCATAAATTTAATTATTTTTAATTAAATATTTTAATACGGTTAAATATTTTTTTTAAAAAATTATTCTTGCATTAATACCTTATTATTTAATTTTATGTTACTTATATTTATCATTTAATTTGTAATTTTGCTTTATATTAGACACATAATCTCATCTATCGAATAACATTAACAATGATATCATATAATTAATAAAAAATTAACTATAGAAACTTAATTGAAAAACAATAATAATTTAATTAAAAATACTTAAATATATGAAGAATTTAAAATTCAGTTAACTATAAATTAATTAACATTATCTTAAATTTTGAAAGGGAAATTTTCAGACAATATACACACAGTGCTCACTCTATAAATTTAAGAATTTTCAAAATATAACTTTTAGAATATAATTTTTAAAATAAAATTTATAAAATATATGAAATATATTTTAAAATAAGTGTTTTGGAAGTATATAATATTTTGTAAAATGAAATTTTTTTTAACAAGACACTCTTAATCTTTAATTAGATTTAAAATTTAATGTAGAATTTTAATTATATTAAGTTTGAGTAAGTGGTGTTATATCTTACAAGATACATAACAAAATAATATTTAGTTACATTAAATCTAAGTAAGTAATATTGCATTTGACTGAAAAAATAAAATTTAATATTAATTATGAGTGGATGGTGTTGGAACTCACAATACACGTGACAAGGTGCTATTTAACAAGACACTACCATTAAGTTTCTCACTGCACATGCTTTACCTATCACAGCACATATAAAGATTAAAAAATATTCTCATTAAATCCTAAAGTAAAAAAGAAAATGTCAAATAAATAACAGAGAAAAAAAGAAACAAGGAATGTACATGTTGGACCACAGACTCTATCGGTATCTTTCAACTAAATGAAAAAAACTGAAAATTGAAGAAAAGAAAATAACATTATCACAAATTGAAAAAGAAATATAGAAAAAAAAAAAAAGTGTTCAATTTATCCAAATTTTTAATAAAGATGATAGAGCTTTCTGAAAAATTCAGAACGAAAACGTTGAAGAATTTTATAGAGCATTACTTTGAAAGTGTTTCCCACAACACACATTTTGTAGGTCTATAATTCTATTTTATTTTAAATATACAATCTCATCTATGAAAAAAATAACAATGATATCATATAATTAATAGAAAAATTAACTATAGAAACTTAATTGAACAATAATAATAAATTAATTAAAAATACTTTTTAATTTTAATTAAGTCTAAATTGAAAAGCATAACAAAAGTACAAAAGCGTAACCAAGCATTATGAGTGCTTATATACTTCAACAAGACTCGAGTAAGACACTGTATTCACACCCCAACACAGTTTCGACTCCAACCAACAACTAATCAAAACAAAACAAAATCCTAAAATATAATTAAAGGAAAAACTTGGAAAATAGTACCTTACATGTTATTTTTTTTTTCTGTTCTCTAATTAAAATTAAAGCATCACCATGATTAGGGTAAAAAAAAAAAATACATAATCAATACATACCTATATTAAGTTTTACGAAAATAAAAGACATTTTGAGAGAACACGTACAAAGCTTCTTCGTACATAAAATGTTCAGACTCAACATTTAAGATTCTCACTGTACATGTTTAAACACTACACTACACACAAAAATAAATATTCTCATTAAATCCGAAAGTAAAAAAATTGAAATAATCCACCAAAAACTTGACAAAATTTAGAAACAAACCAAAATGACATTGAAAATGCAAATAGTGGTGTTAATCAATCAACATCTTATTATGTCAAATAAAAAATAAAAAGAAAAAAAGCAAGAAGAAGAGGAATGTACAGTGTTTCGGTTGGTAATCAACATAGGACTTCATTGTTATCTTTCAACCAAAAAGAATAAGCTGAAAATTAAGTAAAAACAAATAAGATTATTGCAAACCAAAATTTTCTGAAATTTTTAAATATGAATCTCTAGAATATAACTTTTATAATATAATTTTCAGAGTAAATTTTATAATATTTTTCAATATAAAACAAGTCATCCTTAATCTTTAATTGGATTTAAATTTTAATGTAAAATTTTAATTGTATTAAGTTTGAATAGGTAGTGTTACATATGACTAAACACATAACAAAATAAGATTTAACATGATACCACATTTAAGTTTCTCAGGGCACATGCTTGTACACCACACTGCAAAAAAAAAAAATTAAAAAAGATATTCTCATTAAATCTTAAATTTAAAAAATTGAAATAACCCAATATTAAAAAGTCATGTATGATTGTTTTTCTTCTATTTTCTAATCAATCAGTAATTCAAAGCATCAAAATTAAATTTATGAAAAAAAAAAACAAGGAAACAAAAAGAGTGTAGTTAAAATACATGATAACATTATTGAGATTAAAGAGGTTAAGTGATACATTTACATTGCAGACACATTCTAAACTAAAAAAATATTTTTAGTTAA
>Ga0209489_110305_pt1 | contig 10673 bp, 2 predicted proteins | sample SiratrowhiteBW_FD_187527 | JGI IMG/M metagenome (GOLD analysis project Ga0209489, IMG submission 187527) | Root nodule microbial communities of legume samples collected from California, USA - Siratro white BW (SPAdes) (version 2) | ecosystem: Host-associated > Plants > Roots > Nodule | place: USA...
CCCCTCTCAATTCTGCAATTACCCCTTCATCTACCATTACATGATTTTGAGTGACTATAATAATAATTTTTAGTTAATTATTTTTTATCAGTAACTTTTATTCGTGAATCTCTAATTCTTTTTTTTTTTAAATTAGTTCTTATATTTTGAAATTTATAATCTTGATTCAATATTTTATTTTCTTTACGTTTATTTTATTTTATTTATATATTATAACTACTAATACTTTTTAACCGTATCTTGAATAAATAGATTGGATATACTGTTTAATTGAATAAATAAAATTATATGAAATTAAATACTATAGAATTATGGATATTTGAAATACAGTGACAAAAATTATGAAAAGAAATAAAAATAACTAAATGTGAATAAGAAAATGCAAGAGACCATAATTGTAATTTCATCTAGTTTTCCTTTTTAATATATATATATTATATGTCATCTACCAAAACTAAATACATCATATATTGATTGCAATATTAATATCATATTTTGTTTTTCTTTTATGGTATCAAAGGCACGAAAGAGTCTCTTCATGGTGTTAAAGAAATTCAAGCAGAAGATGAGATTCCTCCTTTATCTTTCTACAGTAAGAAAATTCATTCAGAAGATGAGATTCCTCCATTATCGTTCTATAGTAAGAAACTTCATTCAGAAAATGAGATTCCTCCATTATCCTTCTATAGTAAAAAAATTCATTCAGAAGATGAAATTCCTCCATTATCTTTCTATAGTAAGAAAATCCATTCAGAAGATGAGATTCCTCCTATGACCTTCCGTTATGGTGAGGAAATTCAATCAGAAGGTGAAAAAAGAATACTTTCACAAGAAGGTCAAATGATCCCAGTTGCTAATCATCAACATTACAACCCCAAAACAAGCCCAGCTTTCTTTGAAGAACAACTGAAGCCCGACACAGAACTGGATATAATCTTCAAGAAAAGAAAACGTGAAACGCCACTGTTGCCTCGCCAAATTGCCCAACGCATACCATTCGCAACAGCAAAGATACAAGAAATACTTGAGATGTTTTGTGTGAAACCAGAACTAGAGAATGTAAGGATTGTAAAGGAAACCATTAGTTTGTGCGAAGCGCCTTCAATCAGAGGAGTAGAAAAACACTGTGCAACTTCATTGGAATCCATGGTAGATTTTGTCACTTCTAATCTTGGGAAGAATGCCCAAGTTATTTCTACAGAGGTAGAAAAGGAAAGTAAGTCCCAAAAATTCTTAGTGAAAGACGGAGTGAAGATGTTAGCAGAAGAAAACATCATCGTATGTCATCCGATGAATTACATATATGTTGTGTTTTACTGCCATAAGGTATCAAATACTACTGCACGTTTCATGCCTTTGGAGGGAGAGGATGGGAATAGGGTTAAAGCTGTAGCCGTATGCCACAAAGACACATCTGAATGGGATCCAAACCACAGCTTTTTACAAGCGCTTAAAATTAAACCTGGAACACTTCCAGTGTGTCATGTCTTGCCTGAGGGTGACCTTCTCTGGTTTGCAAACTAGGTTACTTTGGTCTCTCATGTATGCTATGGTGTATCCTTAAATAAGTGGCATGTGACCTGCAATGTATCTCTATGTATGAAGTTGTGTTATTCCTTGATGGAATAATGTGATATTGCTAATAATTTTTCTAATCTATCTTTTCTCAAGCTAGATATTAAGACTTTTTTTTCTATTTTGGTGTCTAATTTCATATTAATTCTCAAAATTGATAAAAAAATTATTTATCAAAATAGAATTCTGTAAACTAGATAAACATGATTTTAAACTGGTCAAAAATAAATGTGACATGCTGGTCATTTTAATTAATGACATTAATTAGAATAGTTTCTCTCTGTATAATTATTTTTTAATTATTTGATACTATGATAGTTAAGTTTAACAATTAACAAAATGAATAATAATAATTAACAAAACTATAACATGAATATTAAGAGATACAAATTTATTTTAAATTAAAACAAAATAACATAATGATAATAATAATAAGAATAATTTTAATTAAATTCATATGAATTTAATTTAAATAATAAGAATAAAAATAATTTCATACAAATTTAATTTAAAAAATAATAATAATTATTGAATTCACTTATTATTAATTATTATCATTATGTTATTTTGTTTTAATTTAAAAATAATAATAATAATAATAATTACTATTAAATTCATATGAATTCTTCTTATTATTATCATTATGTTATTTTGTTTTAATTTAAAATAAATTTGTATGTCTTAATTTTTTTATTATAGTTTTGTTAATTATTAAAATTATTAATTTTTTTTGTTAATTATTAAAGTAACAAATGCTAAATAATTAAAAAAATATTTTTTAATTATTATTGTGTAATTATTATTATTATTATTATTTATTTTGTTAATTGTAATGATTTTAATTAATTTTATTAATTGAAATTGTCAGCTGTGTCATTTTTATTTTGACCAGTTTGAAATCATGCTATCTAACTGACTGAATTTATCTATTTTAGTAAATATTTTTTTTATCTATTTTAGAAATTAATATGAAAAAATACACCAAAGTGAAAAAAAAGCCTATATATTAGTTGTAATGAGAGAGCCCTATAAACAAATATTTATAAAACTTTTTAAATAAATTTACGAATCCATTCAAGGTTCTGGAATACAGACGGCGAATTGTAAAATGCTTTCAAAGTTTGAAGTATACGTCGCCTCATAAACTATGTGTAGGTTCGAATGACAATGCCATAACATGTTGCTTTGTAAATGTTACACATTTCATTGTTATTATAATACTCATATTAAATAAAATATATATTTTAAAACGAGACGAATAATAAATAATATCGACACATATCCAAGGAAAGGTATATAATATATATATAAATGAAAGAGACTCAATATTGGAATTCGTTTTCTTTAATTTTCTATCACGTTTAATTTGATTTTGCATTTAATATTTTCTATCTTGTGTTAATATCTTTTTGGCATATTGTTAATAGTAATTCTCATTGTATTAATGTGTTGTTTTATCTTCTTGTAAGAGTCTAAAGAAATCGTTTTACACTTATCAAGAAATCGAAAAGCTTTTTGAAAAAGAAGGAATAACGTTCTTATAATCAATTAAACCTAACATTTTAAAACAATTTCAAGTTTAGGTGATATTTTATTTAAAGTTCTTTAAATTTCAAAATAATAAAAATACAAATATGTATAGCAAAAAAATAAAACATGAAAACTAGAGAACAAAATATAAAATTATATTGGTTTATTCTAAAAGAAATATATATCAAATTGTTTATTTATCCCCATTAAGCCAATATGATAACTCTTTGACAATAGTACTGCAAATAATAAATCGACAAAAGTTTAAGTAATAAATCTACATAGACTTGTTATATAAATATTTAATAAAAAATAAAATTAATTACAAGGTTTTTATTTTTGAAAATAAAAATAAGAGTAACATTTTAAATAACAAAAGAATAAAGTGTAAAATAAAGCTTTAGGATCTTTAAGTGAACACATAATAATCAAAAGGAGTCAAAATAAAATAAAGATGTAAATTAATAAAAAAGATGTAGGAGATTGATTTCACTAGCCTCCTTGATGTGACGAGAGAAACATCTCCTTTGGTATGAGTTGAATCTTAACTCTAATGACCATTTGATGTTTTAGTTAAAGGTAGATGAATTTATCAACTTAAAAGGTGCTTGAAGGCAAAATTTATGGAAGAACACATAAAAGCATGTGACACACACGAGTTTAAGAAGAAAACAAGAATAAGTTGAAAATAAAAAGAAAAAATAGATTAGAAAAAAGTAATGAAAACAACTTAAAGGATTTAAAAGATAAGTGTAAGGAGATTTAGAATTTAGAAAATCTTTTTAAAATTAAGAATGGAACAAAGTTTTTATAAAAAAATATAATTTTATAAATATAATTTTATATATTGAGTACATATCTCGTATAGATATATATATAAATTACACAATGATTTGTTTTTGAATAATTGTAACAGAAAAATACTGAAAGATATGTACATGTGATAAATAATTAAATGATAATATAAGTTATAATTAAGATATGTGTTATGATGCAAGCAAATGATATCTGTGGCTGATTTGTTTATGATGAATGGAGAGAGTTTATACCCCTTCTCAAGAGGAGGAGGGAGACCTAACGCCAATCTTGTCTAGAAAAAATGCATGGCGAGAGTGAGAAGAATACTTGGTAAGTAAATCAGCTAGTTGACAACTTGTTGACACATGAGACACTTGAAGTTCTTTAGAAGCAACCAAGTTACGAACAAAATGATAGTCAATAGCAAGATGTTTCATACGAGTAAGAAACACAGGATTGACGCAAAGGCAGGTAGCTCCAATATTATCAGAGAACAATTGTAGCGCCTTAATGATTGGATGACCAAACTCCTTTAATAGTTCACGTAACCACAACAGTTCAGTGGTAGTGGTCGCTATAGTTTGATATTCAACCTCCGTTGAAGATTTTGCAACAGTAGGTTGCTTCTTAAAGGACTAAGAAATGACATTGGACCCCATATAAATAAGATAGACAACGGTAGACTTGCAATCATGAGTATTTCCAGCCCAATCAAAATCACAAAAAGCTGTGAGAGATATCTGTTAGTGCATAGTCAAGTGTTTTCTTAAGATAGTGGAGTAGACACTTGACAGCTTTCATGTAAATTTTAATAAAAACTTACATATACTATGATAGTTTATTTACTAAAAAAAAAAAACATCTAGACTGATAAGATACAAATATACAAATATTATTATAGAGAACCAATGATATGATGGAATTCCAATGGAGCATCAGACGTTTATCAATTAATTTGTTTCTTCTATTTTTTTTAGTAAGATAAAAATAATAGTGCTACTTTATGTAATAATAAATGTGTATGACAGTTTCACTGGTCACTCTTCCTCTAAGCCCTATAAGTATCATTGGGTTTCTGTCTCAGTGTCATCTTCTCATCTTTAACCACTCTTCTTCAGCCATGGAGTTTCACTGCCTTCCATTATTTTTTTCTCTCAATGTGAGTTTAAACACTAACTTCATATTTCATCTGGTTTCTATTTTGAGATAAATTAAGAAAGTTTAGTTCATTATATGTTTTAAAAACTGGATGTAGGTGATACTGGTGACGATAGCTCAAGCTGCCTTACCTCCAGAGCTCTACTGGGAAAGGATGCTTCCAAACACCCCAATCCCCAAAGCTATCAGAGACCTTCCCAAGCTTGGTTAGTTACTCACAAAATTAAGGACACAAAAGTTAATGTTAAGTACTTTTACAGATCCAGAAATTTTTAATGGTACAACAATCTTCATATATATATATATATATATAAACAAGAAAAGTAGAAATTTTTTCTTTTTCAATTCTTAACAGATTCACCTTTTTTTTTATATCACAATTTCTGTGGAAAAACAAAAGGAGAATAAAAAACTTAATAAGTACAAAAAAGTACGTAACATTCAACAAAAATAATATTTAATTTGGCTGTTGTAGACTCTATACAGGCATGACCCAAGGCTAAACCTTCATGAGGAAATATGCTTGTGAAATAAATTCTGCAATTACTCCTTCATCTACCAATTAAATGATTCTAAAGTGACTATAATAATAATTTAAAATTTTTTTATCACTAATTTTTATTCTTGAATCTCTAATGTTTTTTTTTTTAAATTAGTTCTTATATTTTAAATTTTATAATTTTGATTCAATCTTTTATTTTCTTTACGTTTATTTTATTATTTATATATTATAACTACTAATAACTTTTTAAACATATCGTGAAAAAATGGATTTAATGTTTAATTGAATAAATAAATAAATAAAATGATTTGAAATTAAATACTATAACAGTGAATAAAATTATGGAAAGAAATCAAAATAACTAAATGTGAATAAGAAAATACAAGAGAACACAATTGTAATTTCATTTAGTTTTCATTTTTAATATATATGTCTTCTACTAAAACTAAATACATCATATCTTAATCGTAATATTAATATCATATATTTTTCTTTTATGGTGTCAAAGGGACGAAAGAGTCTATTCTTGGTGTCAAAAACATTCAAGCAGAAGATGAGATTCCTCCTATAACCTTCTATAGTAAGAAAATTCATTCAGAAGATGAGATTCCTCCTCTAACCTTCTATAGTAAGAAGATTCATTCAGAAATTGAGCTTCCTCCTATAACCTTCTATAGTAAGAAAATTCATTCAGAAGATGAGATTCCTCCTATAACCTTCCGTTATGGTGAGGAAACTCAATCAGAAGGTGAAAAAAGAATACTTTCACAAGAAGGTCAAATGATCCCAGTTGCTAATCATCAACATTACAACCCCAAAACAAGCCCAGCTTTCTTTGAAGAACAACTGAAGCCCGACACAGAACTGGATATAATCTTCAAGAAAAGAAAACGTGAAACGCCACTGTTGCCTCGCCAAATTGCCCAACGCATACCATTCGCAACAGCAAAGATACAAGAAATACTTGAGATGTTTTGTGTGAAACCAGAACTAGAGAATGTCAAGATTGTAAAGGAAACCATTAGTTTGTGCGAAGCACCTTCAATCAGAGGAGTAGAAAAACACTGTGCAACTTCCTTGGAATCCATGGTAGATTTTATCAGTTCTAAGCTTGGGAAGAATGCCCAAGTTATTTCTACAGAGGTAGAAAAGGAAAGCAAGTCCCAAAAATTCATAGTGAAAGATGGAGTGAAGATGTTAGCAGAAGAAAACATCATCGTATGTCATCCATTGAATTACATATATGTTGTGTTTTACTGCCATAAGGTATCAAATACTACTGCACGTTTCATGCCTTTGGAGGGAGAAGATGGGATTAGGGTTAAAGCTGTAGCCGTATGCCACAAAGACACATCTGAATGGGATCCAAACCACAGCTTTTTACAAGCTCTTAAAGTTAAACCCGGAACACTTCCAGTGTGTCATGTCTTACCCGAGGGCGACCTTCTTTGGTTTGTAAATTAGGTTACTTTGGTCTCTCTTGCATACTGGTGTATCCTTAAATAAGTAGGCATGTGACCTGCAATGTATCTCTATGTATGAAGTTGTGTTATTCCCTGATGGCATCATGTGATATTGCTAGATATTACTAAGGGTTCTGATGATTTGAGAATGTCACGACGTGTTATGTGAATTATTTGAGAATCTTACGTGACCGCAATCTTACGTTACGGTCACATGACAATAAATTGACAAAGAAAATAATATTTTAGTTTGAGGTAAAGAAGAGTGGTAGAGTGAGTGAGTGACGTGGTGACTTGGACACTCTTTTTAGAGGTGGTGTTTTAGAGCGATAATTGTCGGTGGATGTCAATTTTCTGGTGTTCTTTTTCACAACTTGGTTTTTTGCCGTTTGCACTAAGGGATTTCCTTGCTTGTTCTCTATTTTGTTTTCATCTAAATTTGTTCACTGTTTTCCCTCACTAACCTTGCCTTGAAGATCAAAAAATCCAAAACATTTTTTCTTCTTTAACAATTTCGACGCAACAACTTCCTTTTTAGTTCTTCTTGTTTTCTGACATCTGAGATCCACCTATTTCACTTTCTCCCATCGTTCTTCTCTTAGTCTCAAGCATTGTCTCACTTAACCGCTTAAACACGCTTCCTTTTCGTAAACTCGCCCCAACCTCATTAAATATTTCCTTTAAAGTTTAGGGTTTATGGTTTAGATATTAAGCTTTAGGATTTGCGACTTGAGTTTGGGGCTGGGGCCGGGGTTTTGGGTCTTAGGGCTCGAAGCTTGGGGCTTGAGGTTTAGGGTTTTGTATTTCTGGTTTCAGGGTTAGGTTTAGGGTTTATGGTTTTAGTTTAGAGTTTAAGATATATCGAGAATAGAGAATGAGTGGGAAAAAATTATCCATGTGTGCCGAAAGTAGAAAGTATGATAGGAGAGTGTTATTTTATAAGTGTGTGAAAAGAGAGAATGTGTAATGTCCCAAATTAATTAATAATATGAAACAAAGGATTCTATTTTCTTGAACCCATAAATTATTATATACTAAACTATAGGGAAAGAGAAATAAACTTATAAAATCGGACCAGCGGAGAAGACGTTCGACAATCAAGACATCTAATTTTATTTTAGATTTCATAATTAAGGTGATACAGTTAAACTATATATATATATATATATATATATATATATATATATATATATATATTTTGAGAAACCAAATTGGTAGAGAGGTCGAGTGGTTGAAAGTTAAGAAACCAAGAGGCCGAGAGGCCGGGTGATCGAAATTTAGAAACTAAGAGGCCAAGTGCCGAAAGTTAAGAAACTGAGAGGCTGAGTTGCTAATTTATTATGTTTTTTAATATATATATATATATATATATATATATATATATATATATATATATATATAATAGGAATAATAATTTCACGTTTACAAATTTCAAAATATTACATTTTTCATTCTAAAAGTGGTTTCGAGCAACTTAAGAATAGGTTTAACTGTAAGTGTATTTTATAAATTTAAAAATTATATATCTTAGTTTAATTATTTACGTAAGAATATGATCGATGAATGTCCATCATTAAAATAATTTTCAATTAAAATTAGAGACGAAAACAATAAGATTACTTCATTTATACCTTCAGAAGTAAAACATAATTTTACATTACATTAAGTTAGATTTTTACAAAAAATGTTTATATTACAGTAAAATAAAAGTACATTAAACTATACATTTTTCCTATATGATTATACTTTATACAATCTTTATCTAAATATTTTCCAGTACGGTTGGATAAAGATCACTCAAGAGATTGTTGTGGATCGTTGGAGGCAAGAAAAGAGTGACCACCACTAATCAATCCAAAACCAAGGGATTTCGGGACTCTGAATGAAAGTCAAAGTTTAATGAACAAATTCTCTAAAAGATAATGAGTTCTCTCCTACATTGGTACTCCACCCATGTCCAAAGAAGTACGCCGAAATGTCTACAGTGAATGAGTGGGGAAAGTTAGGAACATCCATTGTTTACTTAAATTAAAGAATCAAGATGAACAAAAAAAATAACAAGAAAGTGATATATGTATATATATCTACATATATATATATATATATATATATATATATATATATATATATATATATATATATATATATATATATATATATATATATATATATATATACATATATACACATATATACACATATATACATATATATTTATACATAGGTATAAAAATAATTATATTTTAAAACAATAAAAGTGATAAATGATAAATATTTTGAAAAATTTAGGAATATCAAATTTTCCTTTTCGAATAAATCACCATAAGTAAATATATAAATAACAGGAATAACAATTAGCAGTGAATAGTCACCATGAGTAAGATTATAAATAATATAGGAATAACCATTACTATAATATAGGAATAACAATTGTAGTGACTAGTCAGGATAAATAAACAATCACAATATAATCCTACAACTTCTAGTCATTTAAATCCTCAAGGAATAAATCCTTCAGCTGCAAGTATCCCAATAAAGTGCAACATGATCATGTGTAAAAATTAATAAACGGGAATCACCGCACAAAATACGAAGAAATTATAAGCTAAAATTAGTATAAAGGTTAATATTGAACTTGAAAAATAAATAAATAAAAATATTAAATAATTAGAAAATTGTGAGGCTTAGGGTACTTCACTGAAAGATTTTATATAAATAGCAATATATATATATATTCTCCCTTACCTTTCGAGCTTGTGACCAGAGGTAATCTATTTATTGTGCATTTTGTAAATAATTCCATTTGGTTGGAATTTAGTTAGATTCTAATTGTGAAAGTGTTAAACGTAAGGTAAAAATAAACTCAGGAGACATAGTAAAATAATGAGAAATGACCCAAGTTTATCTAACCTTATATGAGTATTAAATGCGAGTAGATATTTAATTCTTATTGTTTATTATTATTATTATTATTGTTGTTATTATTATTATTAAAATAAATTAAAATTACTTAGAAACTAGCTTACGACTGATCCTTATGGGTCAAAGTCGAAAGGCTTAATGATGTGGAAGAAGAAAGTCAAAGCTGAAAGGTTCAATAATGAGAAAACCGAGAGACTCAACAATGTGGAAGAAGAAAGTCAAAGCTGAAAGGCTTAATAATGTCCAAGCTAAAAGTCAATGCTAAGAGGCCTAAAATCGAATGTTGAGATCATCTTCCTAAATATGAATCGAGTGCCTAAAACCGAATGTTGAGATCATCTCTCTCTATATCTGAATCGAGTGTCTAAAATTGAATGTTGAGAACATCTCTCTCTAAATCCGAACTAAGTCTCTAAAATCGAATGTTGAAGTCATCTCTTTCTAAATTCGAACCGAGTACTTAAAATCGAATGTTGAGATCATCTTCCTAAGAACTGAGTACACAAAACCAAATGGTTAAGATCATCTCTCTAAATATGAATCGAATGCTCAAACCGAATGGTTAAGATCATCTCCCTAAATATGAACTGAATATACAAACTGAATGGTTTATATTATTTATTATTTCATTATATATATATATATATATATATATATATATATATATATATATATATATATATATATATATATATATATATATATATATATATATATATATATAT
>Ga0209489_110306_pt1 | contig 10671 bp, 11 predicted proteins | sample SiratrowhiteBW_FD_187527 | JGI IMG/M metagenome (GOLD analysis project Ga0209489, IMG submission 187527) | Root nodule microbial communities of legume samples collected from California, USA - Siratro white BW (SPAdes) (version 2) | ecosystem: Host-associated > Plants > Roots > Nodule | place...
TTTATATTTTATATTTTTTATATATATATATATATATATATATATATATATATATATATATATATATATATATATATATATATGGAAAGAGGAGAGTACAATACAAGGAAAAGTTATATCCTGTAACACTCAACCCTAGGTTAGGTACATACACTCAAAAAGTAGCTTTATGAAAGCTGTACATAGAGTTTCTCTGTTGTTGTGAATCGTGTATTTAATCACACACATAAATCCTTTATTTATAATCATTCTAATATAATATACGGAATCCTAATAATGGAAAATATCACTAATTTTCAGTTGTTCATATTTCCCTGATTACAGAGTTCAAATTATATCATCAACACTCCCGCTCAAGTTGGAGCATATATGTCATATGAGTCAAGATAGTTACAAATGTGATTAATACGAGATAGTGAGCATGTCTTCAAGTTGGAGAATGACAAGGTAGTTAAATCGAGATTATGATTAAAACCGTGAAAAGTTCACAAAATCGTAAATTGTGAGATCATAATTCAGATTGTAAATTTTACTTTCTATATGTAACTTGAGTGTGTGACTGTAATTTTTGAGTTTCGTACGTTAAAAAAAGTGTCTTAATTGAGTTTTATTTTAATTGAAATTTGTTCCACCAAGAAAATGAAGGGTGCATATCAAAATACATGGTTAATTTTTAATTGGGTCTGGAATTTGTTTTAATTAAAACCCAATTCACTGGGAGAGAGTAACTAGGTGTTGCAATGTTGGAAATACAAGGTGAAATTTAACTATATTAGTTTTAACTCATGACGTTGCGGCTGAAAACACACATAGCAAGGTAAAAATTTAATTGAACTAATTTTTAATTAAGGTTAGATTTATTTGAACTTAATCAATTTATTCAAGAAGATGAATAGTTAGTGCAGTGGACAATTTGAAGAAAATCGTGATTGACATGTTATTAGGAATTTATTCGATGATCCATGATTTTGTTGTGTCACAATCCCGCAAGGGATTTAGATCACATATAGTATATAAAATCTATAATCCTACAATCTTACGAATTTTGATTTTAACTACCTTGGTCACTAGAGTTGACAAAGTCAGTGATGATTTCTCCACATAACAGCTTCTCTCCCACAAAATGACAAACAAATTTTTATGTGTTTAGTTCACTCATGAAATACTGGGTTTGATGCCATGTGAATGACAACTTCATTAACATATTGGTCAAGTATCCTATGTATCTCCAAATTTTAACAATGGAGAAATGGCTTCAGCCATGTAGTTGCTGCCATGAGGTACTTAGCTCCAGCGCTACTTCTTGCTCAACCCTTAGGCTAGAAGAGAGGAGTACAATAAAATAACAATCATAATTTTAACATACAGGTTTCTCCTTAAGTACTTGTAGAAGAAAAAATTTGAAATGGGGGTTTCTCTATAAGCTAAAATTAGTTTATGCATAAGCTACTTTGTAGAATTTCTCTCATACAACTTCTCTAAATTTTTATTTTTAACTTGTGCACAAGTTCATTTTAGCTAATGGAGAAGCTCATTCCATTGGTTTCTTCTTTTTCTCACCAATAAATGATTATGGAGAAGCTTGTCCAAGCAAGCCCTAAGTCTATTACAAAGATATGTGTGAATAATATATGTACTCAATTGAATAAGCTTTTTCATTCTCTAAACTCTCTAGATTATTTTTTCTAGCTCTCTCTCTCTCTCTTCCGCTCCCTCTACAACAAAAACTTATGCATTCAAGGAGGACAACTAAATACAATATCTTCTATCCTTCTTTGTAACTGCAGACAGTGATTACTAATATCAGTATTTTGATTATTGTTACTGGTGATGAAACAATTTACAATTTCATTCTTATATCATGCTTCAAGAAGAGGCAGAATTATAAAAAAAATGAAAATAAAAAAATCATTCAATAGCATTCAATTCATGTAAAGAAACCAGTAACTGAACTCTCCTGACAAAACCCTGTTTTGTTTCCAGTTTATTATACAGGTCCAAATGAAACAAAATAAGAAGTGATTCATTCATTAATCATATCGTTGCCAATATAAATATAAATCATCTATTAGAAAAACCATTAATGCATTACCAAAACTTGCAGTGTCTAATCTTTCAGAAATAGTTGAAAACCTGCCGAGAAAGTAACACTCACCACCATGTGCTGAACGTCCTGGAATTTCCTGCACTCCTTTGCTAACTGATGACGAACTCCCCCCATCAAGATCCATTACCACAGCTTTCCAAGTTCCAGGGGCGTGTCACTCCACAAATTAGCTACCCAATTTTCACTAGCAGTTGCATTTGCCCAATACTGCATCAATTCCAATTCTCATTTTAGTTATAGCGAATACCAGAGCTTGTCCTCAGTAATTGAAAAGCATAAAAATACTACACGCTAATCTTTAATACTGTCTCCATTCCAATTTGTCATGCTGCATGCAACAAACCAATGGACAACAAAAAGGCATCAAGAGAGTGATGTCAGCATAACACATGAGAATGTTGCACTGGATACGCCAATATATCAGAGAAGATAGGATTAGAAAAGAATTTTAAAAAAAGTTGGGGTAGCAAACGTTACAGAAAAATAAATAAAAGATAATGGTAGAATCCCTCCTTAAGTGGTTTGGGCATGAGGAGAAAACCATAGAAGCCAATAGTTAGTAAAATGGACCAAAAATTAAATAGTAGACAGCCCTCTCGTTACATGTATAAATAGTTTGAGAAAAACCATTTTCAAAAAAAAATTGGAAGATGATGTTTTCTCTAGGACAGACTGATTCATAATAGAACATTATGACATCTTTTAATCCATGGAACAAAAAAGATAAGGGTAGTACTTTTCAGTCCCAATCCCAATTAAAATAAAATAGCACGATTAGAAACCCAAATCTGCATCCTTTCATAAATGCTTACCAACAACAGGAAGTAAACTGCAACACATTTCATTGCAAAAATAACATCACCATCACCACGCAAAAGTGAAGTTTCGTGCATTGAGTGAATAACTCTCGAGACTCTCCTATTTAATGGATTGTCTTTTGGGTTGGGTTCTCTGCTTAAGTTCAACAAATGGAGCTTAAAAATCAGGGTACAAGAAGGGTTAACTATTGTCTAGATTAAGGTTCAAAGTAAATGTTGGTAGCTGAGTAAAGTCTTTAAGAGAAAACGACATCGTCTTTTAAAGGAAAGGGATCATAATGCAAGGAGTCTCATCGAGTGAAATCCGCGGAAGAAAAAAATCAACCAAAACAACAAAACAGAGAAACTCAAACAGCCGATACTGTACATAATAACAACATAATCCAAAATGACCGCAGCTCAAATCAAACGACACCGTTTTACCACTTTTGTCCATGCATCAACCTAATCCGAAAGATAGCATTCAAATTTCTAGCTGAACTTGATGATCACCACCGACAGTTAAATTAATGAAAAGAGCGAGAAAACACAAAGGCATAGGGTACGTACAATTACATGTGATAACAACGTAGCGAAATTGAAATCTTAACGACGAAGAAAAAGTAGGTATTACCTAAAATGTTGTGCAGATCTCGGAGCGGCGAGAAAGAGGGGAAGAAAGAGAGGAATGAATGTAAGAGCACAAATTCTTGGCTTGCAGAGAGGGAAGTTGTGTGAAGGAGCAACACAAGAGAAGAGAAGAGAGGGAAACGAACCCTGCGTGAGGAATCTTTTATTCCACGGTTTCGCTTTGTTCACTTTTGTCAAAATCCCTGTGTTTGATTAGAGTTTGTGTTAGTGTCAAGGTTCCTAATGGTTTCGTTTACCCAAATCAACTCGACACCTACCACGTGAGTTATATCTTATGTTTCATCACTTTTCAAAACAATAAATTAATTACAAATTTTTAAAATAGTTATTATTAAAAAGTATAATTATATTGTAATGGATCATTTGTAATTAAATAATGAGTAAATTATTTTATAATATTAAACAATAAAAAATATTATTAATATAATTTTGAAAAGTTAATGTGAATTCAACAGATTTACTATCCAATTTGTAATTAGATAGATGTGTCAAATTGTTTTACATGAGTATAATTTATTTATTTTAAATAATTATGTAAAATATATCTACGCTATTAATAAATTTAAATTATATTTATACAATATTTGTAGTTTTATGAGAATTTCTTTTATAGAATGTTGTGTTGGTATTATATAATAAAGGTTTAATATTTGATTTGAACTTTAAAAGTTTTAGGATATTTTCATAACTTTGCCATTCCTTTTAATCTAAAATTTAAAATAATGTTACCTAAATTATAAATTAATTAGTTTTTAAAGGTTAAAATAGTAATAAGCAAAATTTAGTGGTGTGAAAATCTCTTATTTTTCTCTCTTCTTTCACATGTATGCAATCTCTTTCAATCTTTTTCTAAGTTTTTTTTTCTTTTATTTATCTAAGATTCTCACAACGTATATCTCCTCCTTTTCAATATTAAGTCCTATTTTGTAATAGCTCGTGAGTTAAAAAATCGTTTCTATCATTAAAGAGTTTGAATTGGAATAAGTTTCTCATTCCTTTGAAAATCTTTTAATTATCCTTTTACTTATTTTACTTTAGTTAGTTGAAAAAAGGGACTTCAACTAATTTAATCTTGATTTGGAATTTTATTATTTTCTATTTATATTGATTAGATAAGGAGAATCTTAAAATTTTTCTCACTTTTTCTTTGTGAATCCTTGTAATTTAAGTTAATTTTGAATGAGAGAAGTTATCCTTGTTAAGTATTGTATATAAATGATTTAGAATTGGATGTTTATGTTTTAGGCATGTACCCCTTAGGTAGTGGGCATTTCATTGAGAATGGGTAAGAAATGTTGAAAATTTATTTTTGTATTATTAGTTTGATAAAAATAAAGGTTTCACCTTACATAGAAATTTGATATATGATATTCTTAGTTGAGTTCTGAAATTTGAACAATATAAAGTGAGTTTCAAGCTGATGAGAGTATGATATGTGATTGTGTTGGACTATGAATTAGTTGATGGAGCAACTTGAAAGTTAGAATTGAGTCTTCAAATCAAGTGAAAATTTAATGATAGTTTATGAAATTATAAAATATACTGAAATATACATGAAATGAAATTTGTTCTTGAGATGGTGTATTTTATGTTAGGGAATGACATTATGAGTTTGAATAGTTATATGAAGTTGAGGTAATCTTTGAGTTAGATGTTATGAAATGTAAAGTAAGTATATAACGATGTTTGTTCTTGTTTAAAGATGTTATAAAATGTTTTGGATTGATATTATACATTATAGAACATATTTTACATGTTAGTTTTGAATCTTGGACTCAAGTGAAAAAGTGAAAAAATTGATGATAGTTTATGGAACTATGAAATGTATTGAATTATAGATCAAATGAAATTTGTTCTTAAGAGGACCATCTTATGTTAATAAATGACATTATGAATTTTGAATGGTTATAATTATCTTGTCTATTGGAAATAAATAAATGAGTTTAAATGGTTATAATTACCTTGTTTATTGACAATAAATAAATGAGTCTTATCATAATATTTTATTATATATTGGCTTTTCTTGAAAACAAGATTACATCCATTATTACATAATTTACTTATGGTAATAGGTTTATGTGAAGTAGATTGTAATTTAGATTGTTTACAACAAAAATTTATTCAACAAAATAACCTTTTCAATAGAAAGTAAAGATTTAATACCTATTTGACCAATTTTAATATTTAAACATTAAATCCTAAATCATTATAAATCTAGATTTTTTAATTGAATTTTTATAAAAAAATTTATTCTATTGGATGCTTAATATTTTTTTTAAGTAAATTTCTATTTGATGTTGCTAATGTTTTTTCTTTATTTTCATTGAAGTACTTTACCATTTGATTTTAATTTAATTATCGCGTTTAGTCTTTTTGTATCTAACTTATTTGTTTCTAACTTATCAATCAACTTGTTTATTTTCTCTCCAATCTCGTTTAACTTGTTTTTTTTTCTCTCTCAATCTTTTTTAACTCGTGTTTGAACATCTAATAAAACAATTTTTGAATAAAAACTTAATTTAAAATATCCAAATTTACAAAGTTCTTAAAAATTTAATTGAACAAGGTAAAAAACACTACCACATCAGAGGAGAATTACAGCTGTAGAAAGAAACCAATCATTAATGTGCAAGAGGGGTTACCTCCTTCAGTGTCACTTACAATTTGCAATTTGTATCACATTGAACTTAATAATGGCTAAAAGCAGAAAACCATCAAAATCCCAATTCTCAACCTACACAATTGGCTTCTCTTCCTCCACGATACGAAGGAAACTAACACATGTTCCATGTAATTTGCTCAACCACCAAGTGAAACCACTTTTGGTTTCCCCTGGTGCCACCTAACTAGCCGCAAGCTGTGGCAACAGCATCAGGTAAATGGGCAAATACAATAGAGAAAGGAGCAACATTTATTGGCTCTGATGAGTTCACATAGATAGGATCCAAAGGAGGAATATCACCATCGGAGTTTACCCTTAGAGGTTTTCCATTTAGCACCATGATTTGGCTATGTATATTCCCATCCTCTGGAGTTAGATGGTACTCTTCTCTTGCACTTTCACTTGCAAGAGGTAGTTCCATCATCTTTGAATGACTAGACATCTTTCTCAGCCTCAAACTCTTTGCATTGTTGTCAAAGGTTACATCAGCTTCAACACTTGTGTTGCCGTCTAGGTTGATCAACAGTACTGTGATTCCCCTCTGTAAGATAGATATCATGAATAACGTTTGTTTGTGTCCTTATATATATATATATATATATATATATACACATGTATGTGTGTATCTCTGTGTGTGTCTCTATCTATGACTCTTTGTGTGTGTGCCTGTGTCTTTGTGTGTCTGTGTATATCTGTGTGTTTATGTGTGTGTTTATGAGCAAGTATCCCAATCAAAGAGATAAAAAATTCACTCACGGATTGCTTTGCACAGTGTGCATAAGCTCTTATCCTTTTTGTGCCAGAGAAGGTAGTTGACAGTACATGTCTTCCCATTAGGCGATGCCAAAGAAGAGCACTGCAAAGAAGACAGAAGATTTGCATAGAAACATAGTGTGGATGTATTTGAAATGGGTTCCCTATTGTATTATTGGAATAGGGGTGCTTTCCAAATTAGCCAAAAACTGTGTCAAGCAATTAATGAAGCATGGAACGTTTGTTGGATTCATGTCAGCTCATGAAGAATTATATATTAATGAAGTAAACTATGCATATGTGGGTCCACAAATATGTTCCCCATTCTTCAACATGGAAATTATGACATGAAAAATGCATGTCCCCCTTGCAAACTGGTCATATGGCCTTTTTTCCATCTCATAGAAAATAAACAAGACTTTGAAAGTCAATTATTACTACCTATAGTAGTCTGGATTTGGCAGGAAATTGGTAGTATTGAGTAAACCATAGTTTCCTCCTATCAAACTCTGTCTGCAATATGTTTTAGTGTTATAAGAAGCTGACATGCCAAGCTGATCCAAATACCTGTTAGTCATATCATAACATTAGCCAAAATATTGATCTCTTAAAATAGCTCAAAATTCAGTTTTAGTAACCATACAAATTTAGTACGTTTTCATGATTTTAGTTCCTCACCAAGAACTAACTTTTTATAGAAACTAAAATAAAAAATAAGATATTTTGAGATGAAAACATATTTTACCCAAATTCTAAAAAACCCTTGATTGTATCTGAATAAAGGGAGTTTGCCACTAACCAGAAACTATAAACAAATGCATCGGATACAAGATGACGACCACTATTGTAGGCCCCTCCTGACTCACCAACCCATGCTGTAGCTGAGGTACCTGTACTTGCAAGTATATCTTTGAGGCCACTGAATGTGCTAGCCTCCTTATCAAGATAGGAAGGGTCCAAAATTTTTTCCACAAGGTGTTCATCAACTCCTGTACATTAAGATAAAGCAACCTTCAAATATAATCAAGTTATGGAAACTGGGAAGATATAATGAATATTTGCCTGTTCGGTTAGGGGTACCTGGTCCAAGGTTATAAATGTGGTGGGTGACCACATCCAAAGCTTTTCCACATTTGCTTATAAATTCCCTGAACCAGGTTGCATCAAAGAACCCTCCAGGTGCCATGACTAGTGGCTTAGAATCAATCTCTCTGTATTCATTGTAAACTATGTCTCGTAAAGTAGCAAAATCAGAAGCATATTGGTCTGCTTTAATGCTTGTTCCCACTCCACTCCCACTCAATTCATTGCCTGCCAATGACAAGTGATCAGAATGCCTAGATATAGAACAACAAAATGATTAATTCTCGAGTGAAATTGTCAGTTTTATTTCCTTCAACATAAAAATACTGAAGAACATACCATCTTTTTGAGCATTTTGATGAATATAGTGATTTCCACAAGACTTTCTTTAAGGAAAACTTGGTATTTAGATTGTGGTAAAGTGAATTCGGTACACAAAAGACATAGCTATAGAGAGAATTATGTAACTATGGTTTGGAAATTGTAACAAGAACAGCATATGCTTACCAAGTTCCCATCCATAAATGGTATAGCCATTTCTAACAGTATATCTAATAAAGGACTCAGCATTGGTGGAATTCCAAGGTCCCGTTGCAGAACTACCGTGAATTGATTTTCCAGCAAGAGCATTTAATCCAAAAATTATCTTAGCCCTGAAATAAACAGTTTAAAGATGTTTTAGAAATATGTTTTTCATGTCAACAAGGTGAATTTTGTTGTTTCCAAACACACACGTACATCACAGGGAGAATTGAATTTTACCCTGCTTTTTCAAAAAAGGAGTTAAGTTCATCCCATCTTTTCATTGGGAGGCACCCTTGCGTGAAACCAAACATATCAGAAGCTTTCTTAACAAAAGGAGTACAGGGTTGGTGGTAATCTTCAGTGCCATATATTAACTTGTCTTGCAAACTTCCACCTAATCTTAGTTTCAAAGGTGAAAAGGCTGCACAACATTTGTAGCCAACACAACAATACCTTGATAAGCTTTCAAAACTCAAAGCATTCATCTAATAAACTAAAAAGCAAGGAAACAATTGGATCCCTGCCAAATTCAATTACAATAGAGATGTAAATTATCTCTTACCTTTCACTGCATTTAGAAAAATCTTGTTGTTGAGGTCCTGAAAGAGATGATAATTAAAAGATGTATAAGATTTGGAAGGTACTGTAAACAGACGCTTGTGAACTCCTTAGAATAATTAATCAATAAATGAACACGCTTTTCAAAAAAATGAAGTCTAAAAACTCAGCCCAGATATGAATTTCCATAAACCTTGAGGAAGCCAGAGTCAATAAACATCGATTATTAAGAAAAAATAAAGAAAGGTATATACTAATATCTCATCATGATGTGATGAGAATCTTATCACCTTGTTCACCACCACAAACAATATTCAGAAATTGACATAATATTTATTTAAAAAATAGACATAATTATTTCTCTCTTTTTACTGGAATTATGTTGCAGATCGTAGGCATGCATTATAGATTCAAACATCATTTCAAACATAGCAATACAAAAAAACATTATTAAACAGAGAATGACAACGGATCATCAAAGGAAAGTAGCCAGAGAAAATGAAACACTCATAATTCTAAAACCACCTTCCAGAAATTCATCAGCTATTTGAAAAAAGAAGAAAAGAAAGCAAAAATACCAGATTGAGAAGAGAAGCAAGACCCCAACTGCATCTCCCATAGTCACATTTCTCAGGAGGCCACCAATCCAAAGTTGCACACACAAAATCAGCATCAGTAGTTCCAATCACAGCTTTGTCATCAATGGCCACAGTCCCTTTCAGAGTAGCATCTCCTCCTACAGCCACTCTGGAACCGAAAATGAAGCTGAAGCATGCAAAGTGAAAGCAAAAGCAGAGACCCAGAAGCTGAATCCGAGAACCCATTTCCAGAATCAGCCAAAGTACAGATCTTTATCTGAGTTCATGCATCAAAGGGCAACGAGGAAGCCATGGGAGTAGAAAGTGGAGGTTTCACTGCAGAGTCACGTGCTACACTGACACTGAAAATGTAAAGGAGAATGGTAATTTAGTGGAACCACTTTTCTTTGCGGCAAAGGCTTCTGTCTAGAAAGGCATTGCACAAACACAGTTAATGTATATGTACATTGCTAATCCTGAGATTTTTGGTTCTTTTATATTCAGTGGCCGCCTCAAAGTATCAGTTTAGAAAGAGATGAAGAGAATTTCACAAATCTTTGCATAAAAAAAACAAATGTAAGACTTGTAAATTTTATTTGGTAATTAAAGTAATGTAAATCTGCAGCTATTCAATTCTTTTAGTATCTCAATGCTGCAAATATATGAATTAATGGCATAGCAGGAAGAGCCAATAGGAGAAAAAAGATAAGATTAAATGCTGCCTGAAGTCGTAAGATGTAAAAATAGGAGAAGGAATTGTTTAAAATATTAAAATATTAAACTTGGAATTAGAAATTCTTTTTCTTAAATTTCAACAACAACTGATAACTATTTAGTTAATGCAATTTTTTATATATAATAAAAGTTATAACACACACGTGTGTGTATATATATATATATTATATATATATATATATATATATTATATATATATATATATATATATATGTATGTATT
>Ga0209489_110307_pt1 | contig 10671 bp, 3 predicted proteins | sample SiratrowhiteBW_FD_187527 | JGI IMG/M metagenome (GOLD analysis project Ga0209489, IMG submission 187527) | Root nodule microbial communities of legume samples collected from California, USA - Siratro white BW (SPAdes) (version 2) | ecosystem: Host-associated > Plants > Roots > Nodule | place: USA...
ATATAAAAATATATATATATATATATATATATATATATATATATATATATATATATATTATTACTCATATTATACATTCTCAATTTAGATAACTTATAATAATTAAAAATTATATTAAATTAAAAAAATTAATTATATTTTCTATAGCATTAATTAATTTATTAGCACTTCATACCTTGTAAAAGACTTGGATCAGCTATATGTTTTATTAGAAACTAGCATGAAATCTTTTATAAACAATATAAGTAATTCAACTTCAATTTCATATATAAGTTAATCTTATACACCAATTCTAAATCCAATCACAAACTTTTCTTAATTTTCCACCACAAGATGTATTAATCTATGCAATTTAAATTATTAATAGAGTTATAATATATTTTTTCTTAATGGATTAATATTTTTAATATCACAACCATAAGACATCGACATCATCCCAAAAATCAATATTTTCTTACTCAATTCAATAATTATATATTTTCATACATCTCAAAAATGATAATTTTGTATATATACATATAATAAATCACATGACAACATATATTTTACAATTAGATATCATGAAATTGCAAAGAATGCTTTAGCAAGACACTCACACTTAGCAACTTGTCTTTACTAAATAGAAAAGTGTCTCTTACTCAAGTTTTGAACACATCATTCATCTCACTTGAGCAATAATAATTTTAGATAAGAGACCTCGTCATCATTGAATATCCAAACAAATGTTTAATTATCAATCTCTAGAAAAGAGAAAATCAACATTGGATCTGGTCGCTAAAGCATTACACCATCATCTCTTGATTGACCACTCGTTGCTTTGGTGACGAAAGTTTCAGGGAAGTCGAATTGCGTTGATGTATCTCTTATTTAAACTTTAAGTTATACCTTGAGCAATCAATAGGTAAGAATGTCCTATCATTACAATGATTGTTACCACTTGTACATCACTCAAGTAACCAATCTAACACTCAACCGATACATGAAAAAAAACAACTTAACATATCAGATAGACTATCAAATTAAAACAATTTTAACCTACACAACCATATTTAAATCAAAGTAAACCTAATTTTTCTCATATATAAGAACTCAATCTAATCATGACTATACCACATTTAAATTAAGTTAAACTAGTATAAAAAGAGTAAATCACATCTAAACTAATTTAATATTCTATCTTCATGGAAATGTTAAACTAACTTCTCAATACTTAACAAATTACTATTGTGTTTAAATCCAAACAAATTCACATATGTAAGTTAGTTTCCCTCACATAAAGGTAATTTAAGAAAAAACAATTCCATCACATAAAGTCTTTCAAAATAAAGTAAAAAAGAAAATCTAAATATTCTTAATTTATTTTATAACACTTTCAAAAACTTCAACCTATAAAATCAACATATCCACTATTCATATTATAAAATCAACATATCTAAATATTTTTTGAGTTGATTTAAATGAATGGACTATAACATTTTCAACATGATTCTATCTTGACATATCTTTAGTTATCTTCACAAACATATAATGTAATCGTAAAAAATAAATCACAACTCTAAAACTTAGAAAAGATGTATAAAGTTTATAGTTTATAATACAATAAAAATAAATTATTTTAAATGTATTTATAGTATTTTTTTTAAAAAGATATTTCTATTTTTTTATTTAATTTAAACTTTATTCTCTAAACTTAAATTGATCTTACTTTTTCTAAAAAAAATTATAGTATACTATATATATATATATATATATATATATATATATATATATATATATATATATATTTATTGTTACTCAACAAAATGGTAATATAGTAAAAATTAAAGAAACACGGACACATTTTTAATATTATTAGGACTCTCATTTTCTAATCTCATTTAGCTACATGTTTAAGTTTTGGTTAAATATATAATCTATTTAATCAATCGCATTCTCACTTCTCTTTTGAAGAATAGATCACCTTTTACTAATATCAAAATTTTTTAATGTTTAGTGCGCGGACACATAATTTCGATAATTTGAAATTGTTCACTCCCGTGTTCAGTTTAACGGTTCGATGAGTTTTTCTACCATGTGAGTTTTTAAGGTAAAGAATATTTCTCTACTGAGGTGAGTATGAATGATTATGAAATTGGATGATGTGAAAACTTTAAAATTTGATAATTGAAATGACATTTTTGATAGATTTAGAAAACATGTTTATAAATATATTCTAAATAACGACCGAAAGATAAAAATAACACAAATTATGATTTAAAGCTAATGTTCCACCATCAAATCCTAGATTATAGCAACTACTGAAATTTTTTTCCTTTTGAAAATAAATTCTCAAAACAATTATAATCACTTCTTACTTAAGAAATGAACTTGCAGCAATAAATTTCAACGACCCATAATTCATTATATACACCTATTGTAATAAAAACTCTATTTACTATAATATACTACATTGCTATAACATTTATATGCATATGATGCTGTATCACTACAATCTTTATTGAAGAATTAATAGTTATTAGACTGAGTTTACAATTACTGTTCTAATGTTTGCTATTATTCATGTTATTTCTAAAATTTGGAACAACTAAAACAATATCAAGTTTGATAATAATGAAATTCTTATTAGTATATATATATATATATATATATATATATATATATATATATATATATATATATAATCTTCTTACATCTTCCTTATAGGAGAATTTAAAATTATTAAATCTTTTGCTATTCCTTACTGGTCTAGAAAGAAAGTTAGGATTGTATTCATTAATTATATACCTTCAAATTTTGATGGATAACATGTAACACATACAAAATATATACAAGACTCCTTCTATTTTTATTTAAATTAATTTTTTATTATGTGTAAGAACTAAAATGCGTATTTTTAACTAAATAAATAACCAAACCTTAAAAAATTAAGTTATATTTAGTATAAAAAATCTTCAGTCAAATTTATTAAATAAATTAACAAGAAACAACATTTATTTCTCTCCACAATTTCAGGTGCATATAAAAGGCTTTCATTAACCTAATTTTTTTCTTTCTTACATTCACAATTTCCATCAACCTAATATTCTTTTCTTTCATACGTTCACAACTTCACTCTTCACTCTGTTTCATTGCCATGGCTTCTTCAATCCGTCCCTCACTTTCTTCCTTCGTGTTACCCTCCATCCCTTCTTGCAACCCTTCTCAAAAGCTCTCTCTTTTTCATCTGGGTAGCGGTAAGCTATAATCATCTTTGACCCTTTTGCAAATGGTACCCAAAGATGCTGTCTTTTGCATCCACCATTTGATCAATCCAAGATTTTACACCCAATTTAAAAGGGATTTCTTTTTTTCCCATTTTTATTATTAAATCATGTTTCTTTGTATCAATGCCGCATTTGGCATGTTCTTGACACATGTTTTTAACCAGGATTTACACTCTTGCATGTTGAGGGTGTGTGCGTGTGTGATTTTTATCAAGAGATTGTTCTTGGGATGTTTTATGCAGGTATTAGAAGGTTACATAATTTTGGCCTGAAGGGTTCTAAGTTTTTGAGACATGATGATGATAACTGCATGAGAGCGAAGGCATCTTGGAACACGTCCTTAGCTGCTGAACAGGAAAATGCGCTGGATTGGGTCAAACATGACAAAAGAAGGATGCTTCATGTTGTGTATCGTGTTGGGGACTTGGACAAGAGCTTGAGGTATGTAAAAGATTAAATAGTTTGAAACTAACGATCTATATAATTTTCTACGTTAATCATTCTTATGGGAGAAAAAACTTGTTGTGATTTCAGATTCTATAGAGACTGCTTCGGAATGAAGTTGCTCAGAAAGTGTGACATGCAAGAGCAGAGACATACTAATGTCTTTCTTGGATATGGGCCTGAGGATGCACACTTTTCTGTCGAACTAACATACAGTAAGAACTGTTGACATTTCTGATAATTGCTTATGCATTTTCTGAAATTTGTTTTTGAGAAGTGGAAACCCTTAATGTTGGTTGTCCTTTAACAATGTTCCAGATTATGGGATTGACAAGTATGACATGGGAGATGGATTTGGTCATATTGGTCTTGCTGTTGATGATGTGAGTTTGCCAAACTTGTTGCTATGATTTGTAACCATTCTTCACTGGTAAAAAATATTTTTTTGTGAACTATTCCAAATGTATCATTTTGTTGTTATTATTGTGGGAATAGAAATGCAGTTGTGGTTATTACTTAAGATTTCCACGTTCTTTCTGACCAATGTATAATATGGAATTTGCTTGTCTTTATAATTTGTTTATTAGATTCAAAGAGTAGTGGATTTTGTCAGAGCTAGGGGTGGCAAAATTATTACAGAGCCTACCCCTATCAAGGGAAGCAACTTGGTAATTGCATATGTTGAAGATCCTGACGGTTATCAATTTGAACTTTTGGAAAGGGCTCCCGCTCCTGAGCCTTTGTACAAAGTAATGCTTCGAGTTGGTGATCTTGAACGTTCCATCAAATTTTATGAGAAGGTGAAGGTCAATGCAATTTTATGTTGGTGTTCTTATTTTCTATTCAAAACATTTATTCGTTTGTGATTACTTGCTGCGTAGGCTTTTGGAATGGAGCTACTTCGGACACAAGATGATCCAGAATCCAAGGTGCCCTTGATATTCATTCTGTTACAGATATTTGGAATTGAAATTTTTAATGAATCTAGTATATGTTCAGCACTTTAATCTGATTCTGGGGGCTCTGCTGCCTTTGTTTTTTATACCATTTTGGTGGTGAATTTTTTTTTCCCTTTTTCTACATCTTTTAACTAACATATGCTTTCAGATTTATGTTTCTTTTGAAATACATGTATCATCCATTTGGTTCAATCTTGCTGGCTTTGTTGGCCTAAAAATTGTTCCCATGACTTGGTTGATACACTGACATCTGATTGCTTTTGCTTCACCTGCTGTCATGATCGTTTATGGTTTTTCTTCTTCCCTTTTTGGTAGAGCACAATAGCAATACTTGGATATGGTCCAGAGGGAAAAAATGCTGTCCTGGAGTTGACTTACAACTATGGAGTCACAAAATATGATAATGGAGATGCATATGCTCAGGTAAGCAGAAGTTCCTCGTTTGTTTTCATTCTTGATAACATCATTTTGAATCTGCTAAGTAGTATTCATTATTCCAATTTTGCTTTTTGTTTTCTGATGTCAAGAAATGACTGAGTTTTCACATGAACTTTTTCATTGAAATGCTTGCTACCTGCTGTTGTTAACAGTTTCTTTATGTTCACAGATTGCAATTGCTACAGATGATGTGTACCAAACTGCAGAAGCAATTAAACTTGCTGGTGGGAAGATCACTCGGGAACCTGGACCAATACCTGATAGAAAGACAAAGATCACATCATGCGAGGATCCTGATGGTTGGAAAACTGTATGTTCTGTGGACAATTTATTCATCATTTTTGTTAGAATACACCTTTGGTTTTAGTTTAGTGTCAAGTTTGAAAAGTTTTCACATTGGTTCCTTAAAGTGTCTCTCTTAGACCAAACCAGTCTTTCTGTCAGTTTTCACACTAAGTCACCTAACTAATACCATTAATATGAGACCCTTTTAAGGGATTAAAATGGAACTTCTTAAACTTAAGGACAAAAGAAGAAAAGGAAGATAATGAACTAAAAAAGTATATTAGTCCATTACTTCTTATAATGAAACATCTGTGACTAACTTGTTTTTATCACCTCTAATGTACAGGTTTTTGTAGATACCGTTGACTTTAAGAGGGAGTTGTAGTTTTTATGAGTCATCATGGCAAATTTGGGACTTTGATCAAAATTTGAGGCGAGGAAGTGGTATTCTTTGTTGAAGTTGCAGAGTTAGGGAATTTTTCATGCAAGTCCATTTTTTTTTGGTAGAGGATGGAATAATGGCTCTGTACAAATGACCCTTACATACAGCACATGCAGTTTCAATTATTTTGGCAATAACAGCAGTTTCTTCTCCTCCAATGTCCTCATTGCATGTTTCAGAATTTTATCATGTCAAATAGCATATTTGCTTTGACATTGCCACATGAAAAAAGTGTCAATTTTCGAAGCATAAAACTACTTTACATTGTCATTCAATAAGAAACTATTATAGATAACTAGTGTTGATTTTTATAATAATGATCTTAAAAATTATATAAGCGGTTATATGTGATTATATGACGGAATAATATTAGTGATTATTAAATATATAATTATTGTAGTAAAAAAACAAAACTAGTATGTAGGATAAGCTTGTTTTATAATAATCATCTTAAAGGTTCATTAGGTCTAATATGATACAACAGAATATAAATATAGTACGATAATAACATAATAAGTCTTAGTGTTGGTGCATACAAAATAACAAATTAAATAATTATAGGATATAATTTAAATTGTGTTTAAATGATACATTTTTTTTATTAAAGTTACATATACTTCTGTAGAATTTGATTTTTAGTTTATATTTTCTTACAAATTATGAAAATTATAAACAAATATATTGTTTATATCTACTTTTTATATAACAAAAAGATTATTCAAGATTTTAAAATTATAATTAATTTCTTAAAAATACTAAAATCATTATTATTTAATTTTAATACTTTAATAACAATATAATTTAAATTTATGTGTCATAGTAGTTATAAATATAAATACATATATACGATAGTATGTCAAATAAAAAATTATGGTATAATATAGATTAATATTAAAACAAAGTTAACTATTTTTTTAAAACGTATTATTTATATTTATTTATTTTATTTTATTTTATATCTCAGTTTTGTAAATATAATAATAATAAAAATGGGACGTTATTATTTATATTTATTTAATTGTCATCTCAGTTTTGTTTATTAATATATTTATTTAATCGTCTATCTCAGTTTTGAATGGAAGGTTGTTAAAACTGACAATAAAACTTGGGTTAACGCAATTTATGGTCCCTGAAAAAATGGGCCATCTTTGATTCAAATATTTTGGAATACTTACACTTAAAAAACTGACACCACAGTGCATTAAAACTTGTTATTTTAGTAATTAAAACATATATGAACAAAAATCAAAATTTCCATGTTAGAAATTAAAATCATAAATGAAAACTTATGGATAGCATCCATGTTTGATTGGTACTGTACCAAAACTCATCAAGATTCATTTCTGATGTAATAAAGTCAAAAAGATTTTAGGTGTTATAATTTACTTTAACTCTGCAATTTTATATGCAATATTTATCAGAAATTATCAACACACTCTATTTTAGCATTATTTATCAGAAAGAAAAGTTACACAGCTAATCAAAATCTCTTTTGTTGACTTTTATATGAACAATATTAAAGTCATATCAATGATGACTACTAACTAAATGGTAGGTGAAACTATTTTGCACAAACATTACACTCTATTTATTATAGGTTAGAATTTATTAAAACTGATATAATTAGGAATGAACTTGATTGAATCATAAATTTGGATATCAAAATATGCAAACTTGAAATGCAAAGTGAGGGTGGACTTGTGATAGGATTTAGTGGTTGAAGTGAATGAGAGAAAGCAATGATATTGAATCAATGTGAAGTTTTACCTTCCTAGTTAGTAGTATACATCATTTTTTAAGGGCTGCACAGAAAAGGACAGGTTTGATTCCCACTCATGCCTCTATAGTGTCCATTGCCATTTATTCAACCATTTCAATCTCCATTTCTCACATTCTAAGAAACTTGACATGATTGAAGAAATTTGTAAGATTACTGTTCAATGGCATTTGAACATGTTTATGAACACACTTAATCAATCATAACACACCCACATAATCACCTTTTTCTTTAAATGTATACTCATCCAGCTTCATCAATCATGTATGTACTCAATTGTGTCTGAGTGCATTTCCATTCTTGCCTGCACAAGCATGTGTGGTTAAGTGGTACTTCAGATCATAGATGTTAATCAGATATGAAGTACCAAAAGGAATATAATATGCTTTTGCAAAACTACAGAAGTCAAATATACTATATAGTAAAACAGCAGTGTGCAGAAGATGGGACCATGCATGGTTAAACAAAAATATTAAAAGTATTAGGCCTTACCAAAATTTCTAAATCAGGGTCCAATTGAATTATGGCCATAATTACCTTGTTTTCTTTCTTTGGTCCATAATCACCTTGTTACTTTTACTCTCTTGGTTTTCTTCATTTGGCCAAGATGCATGCACTTATATGTACTTATATATATCAACTCCCTTTGTTCTTTCAAGTGTTACTCCTCAGCATTAACAATGAATCATAGAGAAAACTCAAAGGTACCCTTTGGAGAGAAAGAACTCTACACTTCATTTTTTTCCTTCCCTTCTTCCTTCACCCTCTTCACTCCAAATAATCACACTCTCTTCAGCTTTTCTACCTTGGAATTCAAGGAGCTAAACAATGCAAGGGCTGATGAGGCTGAGTCTGTCAACTTCAACTCCTTCACACCAAGTGAAGACTCATGTGGCTATTGTGATGTTCTTGAGGACCTTTCTTGTGCCAAGTCAGACACAGATTCATCCAATGAGGCATGTGGTGAAGAATCAGATGAAGAAGTGAGTTTGGAGGAGTTACTGCTAGATGGAAAAACAAAGGAGAAAGTTGAACTATTGGCTGCAATGGTTGGAGTTGACACTACTGATCCAGCAACTGTGCTGAATGAAGTAGTGAGAGTTCTCAAGGTTTTGAAGAGGCTAAATCAGTATCAGTTAAGCGCTTGAAGGAGGCTAAGAATTTTAGTTCTTCTCATATGATGGCCTCAACCATTTTTTTCACTTGTGTACTTTTTCTCATGTCTTTGAATCTAACACTATAAAATATTGAGCTTCATAATTTTCAGTTGGTTATTTCAGCTCTGTATGTTGTTATGCAGAAAATATAGTGAGAAAATAATGACATAGTCTTTAAAATTAAGCATAGTTCAAGAATGTTCCTTAAAAGTTTAGGGTTAAAATCAAACATATCTACAATAATTTGAGCTAAGAATTTCTTTAATAATCCCAGCAAGATCGTTTATGTATATTGCTTATCAAAATATTGTAGTTTCTAAACTATGCAAAAAAGTGTCTGTTTGAAAAAAAAAAATTCTGGATCACAATGCGCAATATATACTTAACTATAGTTTCTGAAAAAACCTACTTAAAAACAATATTAATAGTTGTGTTTAGGCTTTTTCATTCTTTATCATGTATCAATATTTACAATCACAGATTACTTTGACTCTAGAAAAATACAACATATAAATGGTCAAAAACTGACAGGATCTAAATATAGTATACTATAGTTCACATCAAGATCTATTAATAGTTATAACATGAAATAATAAAAGAAATGTTCTTCTTGCAAACTTAAAAGACGTAACAGTTAAGAAAAACATAAATATATTTAAAGAATGTTAATTACTTTCAATATTCTTTAAAGATATTATCTTCACCATACATTTTTTTTTTTTATAATTTTGTGACAATTACACATATGTTGGTCTATTTTAGAGTTAACAAAAATAGGCTTAATAAACGGATCTGAATAATAAATAAAATGAAAAATGTCAAAGTTAAACATAGTAATCTAAATTGAAATGGTCAAATTTGAGTCTGATTTGTTTAATACGTGTCTTAATAAGTTTAGGTCGGATTAATATATTTCAAAATTAAAAATTATAACTTTAAAAATTAAAAAAAAAATATATTGTTTTATTAATATATATATATATATATATATATATATATTAAATTATTACATATAAAATAAAGTTAATTGATATAAATTGAAATTAATTTATATTTGACTAAATTTTATAAAAATAAGTATTTCATTAATAATTTTAAATTATTCTAATTTTTATTTCTTTTAAGTGTGGCTAAAATGATTCTTTTGTAAAGGATGAAATCAAAACAAAATATTTTAACACATTTAGAATATGATACCAATATTATTTTTCACTAACTTATGTCACCTATTTTTTCAATTATAATACTAAATTTCCCAATTATTACATTTAAGATAATCCATGATATAAAAGATCACGCTATATAATAGAATAAATTCCTATAATTTGACACAATTTTTTTATATAACATATTAGATTGTTATTGTTGTCCAATATTTTTATAATGTAAATTTAATATCAGTAAAATCAAAATATTTTATATAAAATTTTAAATTTAATACATATCTTAAATATTTTCATTATTCATTAAAAAAATTAAATTATTGATTAAATTTTATCAATAAAATTTTATTTGTCGGTAAAATATCATTATCGAAAGATTTATCAAATCTATCGGTAAATTTATATATAATCAATTTACCAACAAATTTTGAATGTTTTTAATGAATTTGTTTCGTCGATAATTTATATTCTTTTATAATAATTCTTAAAAAAATTAATTTTTATATAAAAAATTATGATAAACAATCTAAACATATTATGACTAACAAAGATTCAACTTGGTTCTAAAAACAACACATAGCACTAAAACCAACAAATTTCAAAATCTAAGTCAAGAGAAAAAAAAAAAAAAACTTACTAAAAAAACTACTTTTAGATAAAAGTGTTCTACTATTCAACAAGATCATTAAGAAGATTATTACGATAAGTTATAATTTAAGAAAAAAATAAGTATATTTTTCAAC
>Ga0209489_110309_pt1 | contig 10669 bp, 5 predicted proteins | sample SiratrowhiteBW_FD_187527 | JGI IMG/M metagenome (GOLD analysis project Ga0209489, IMG submission 187527) | Root nodule microbial communities of legume samples collected from California, USA - Siratro white BW (SPAdes) (version 2) | ecosystem: Host-associated > Plants > Roots > Nodule | place: USA...
TATATATATATATATATATATATATATATATATATATATATATATATATATATATTCGGAAGAATATTAGTTATAGAAAATCATAAGGTGTGAAAAAAAAATTGGTGATATATGAATGGAATATAATTGGTTTAAGCTAACTAAAGTATAATGGAATATATGCATATAGTTGTTGAAATTCCCCAGTACAACTAGTATATAATGAAGAAGTGCACAAAGTCATGCACATATATATAGAGAGGCATTGTTCACCAAAATTAAAATATAAAGAGTCATTTGAAAGAGGTAGATAGATGCATATGCATATGGAATGGAGGACATTTTATCTGGACGTGACGCTTGTACCCTTAGGGTTACTCATAAACCTTACCTACCATGTTTGGTTATGGCACAAGGTAAGGACACAACCTTCCTTAACCATCTTCGGAATAGATGCCGACGGCCGCCGTTTGTGGATTCCTACCATTATCAAGGTATGCCTCCTAAAATTTCATACACTGATGTTTCGTGTTAGAGTTTCATATATATATATGCATATAAATTTTTTTCTTAAGAATTTTTTATATAATGGACCACACAATTTATTTTATCCTATTTTGACAGTGGTATATTGTGTGTGTATGGATTTTATGGAAGGATATTGAAAAGAAGAACATTGTAGCAGTCCAAAGTGTTCGGAACATGATCATGGGATCAGTCTTTATGGCCAACACAAGCATTCTTCTCTGTTGTGGCCTCGGAGCAGTGATAAGCAGCACTTACAGAGTGAAGAAGCCTCTGATTGACTCAGTTTATGGAGCACAAGGGGAATCTGTTGTGGCACTAAAATATGCAACCATCTTTACAACATTCTTATTCTCATTTCTCTTTCACTCTCTATCAGTTAGGTTTCTGAGCCAGTTGAGCTTCCTCATTTGCTTACCACAACATGGCATCGCCTTGGTTACCCCAGAGTATTTGACTCATCTGTTGAGAAAAGCCACCGTTTTGAATATTGTGGGAAACAGACTTTCACACACAGGACTTTTCCTTCTGCTATGGATCTTTGGACCTGTCATGGCCTTCTCCTTTTCACTTGTCGTGTTATTTGTGTTTCATAAGATGGACTTTGTTGCCGCCAAAGAAAAGATAAACGTAGGAATTGCATAGGGAAATGACACATAGCTTGAGATTGCAACTAGATTTTCAAGTTTGACTTGAAAATTGTATTACGAAGAGTATTTTGTAATATCTCATTTCAGTTGCTCAGTTTGGATGGGCTGTGTATAGTAAAATAAAAGGTATAAATAACATTTTTTTCATCCAACAAGTTCAATGGTCAACAATAGCGTTATTATATGAAGATGTTGTTTTTGCATTGTTGTGTAAGATTGTAGAAATACCTTTTCATCTACTACACAAGTCTCATGCTCTATTTGTAACAAGTGAATAACGAATTATTAACTATTTTTTTTTTCGCACCTAACACATTACCTATTTGGATGCCTCTGTTTTCTAACATAACTTTCGTTGTTACTCTGTTCAACACAACTTCTCATAAAAGAAAGCATTGCTAAAAAAGACTTTAATTTTCTAGAAATCTGAAAAGAATTTTGTGTCCTCCTCCTCCAAATTGGTTTTCCTCACTAGCTTTGCAGATCTAATTATAAAATTTTCAATAGAGTTAGTTTTCTAAAGAATACAATTATTAGCTGAACTAGAAGGTTAACTGTGATATTTTCTACATAATTTGATTTAAGTTCAACCTAACTCTTTTTCCATTTAAAGTTTTATACCTACATGTTATTCTTCCACTCGTCCTAAGCACCAAGAGACACCTTTTATCATAGAATTCTCATATAACTTAAAAGAGTTTATATATATATATATATAGTAGGACAGATCCTTATTTCAAGGGTCTTCCAGAATATGATATATGTCTCTCCTTTTCCAATTTATATATTATATGTAGATTTATTGGAATTTTTTATCCCGATATTTTTGGATTTATATTCAAATGTGGTCCTTCGTTTTTTTTTTTTTTCAATTCAGTTTCCATTTTAGTTAAAAAAAGTTAATGTGATCCTTTTCATATTGATTATAAGGAATTAATATGGAAACGAAGTTTAACAAGGACTAAAAACATTATATTATATTAATAAATTGATTAAACGCCCCAAATTGTAATTAGAAATGTTTTGTATATGTTTTTATATAAAGATTGAAACGATCTTATTTTTTTTTCTAATTAAAATTTTTTGTTACTGACAAAAAAAAATATTTAATAAATATATGACAATGTCACCTATGTGCGAGTAGTAGTTTATGACTCTGTATTATATCATAATATCATTAATTTAGAATAGATATGTAACTATGTCAAGTACAACTAAATAGTTTATAATTCGTTATTATATATTAATACCATTAGATAATTCACATATTTATTGAAGCGTGAGGTATAAAAAAACACTAAGAAATTTTAAATGTACTAATTTCATTATACATATCTATTTTAGAAATTTAAAAAATAATCTAATCAAATATACATATATAATTAAAAATTAAGAGGAGGATCAAGCTGTTGTCAGTTAATAATTTTAATAGAGTTACTATCTATCTTTAACATTCATAACTCAAGTTTAATATTAGTTATTTACTATAATTATTATATTTTAAAATATTAACGTAGAAATAATTTGATATCTTCTTCAAAATCATTTTAATTAAAGTTTCCAAGCATTATTTTTTTGCAAAAATCAATTTTTAATATATGTAATCTAAATAAAACAAAAAAATATGTTGCTTTAACTTGAAAAATTCCATAAAATCGTGTTGAGATTGATTTGTGAATCAAGTAAAGAAATTACTTCAAGATTATAAATTTGTTTATTCCATCGTCAACCTTTGAAAATTGGTTGGTTGTGTATTGGGGAGATGTCCACGCTCGTACTTTCGTAAATACTAAAATAATGGTTCATGGACACTTACATGTTTCAATAGAAAATTAATGATGTATCTCAAGTGGTTTACTTCATGTGGAGTAAAACTATGACATTTCTAATAAATATATGGTCTAGAAACGTATTGAATTTTGATAGGGATTAAAACTAGTTTTTTTAAATATTTTAGTGTACAAAAACATATTTATCTTTAATTATAAAAATACATAATGTTCATTTGATTTTAAAAATTGTACATAACTTGTTGAAAACTATTTTTATTAATTATATGTAAATTTTAACATAAAATGAAAAATAAAATAAAATTTAATTTTTAAATATAAATAAAATAGAAAATAATTTCTTAAAATAGCCTAACTAACTCGTATAGTACTGAAGATAAAAAAAAAAGTCTTCGTTTTTAAGTTTCTTTAATGTCCAGTATTAATAATTATCAGTGAATTACTTTAGTCAAAGAGTTGAAATTTAAATTGTATGTGTAAGTTGTTTGAGGCATTTAAGTTTGCATACATGATATAAGAGGTTTATATTTATATGTTTCAATGTTTGTATTATCTTAAAAATGCACAAGTAGCGAAGGAAAGGAGAGTAATAGCAAAAAGTAATAATAAGGAATTAACATTTTGAAACAAAGAGACTAGGACAAAAATGAGGATTAATTGGTTAATTTTTTAAAATTGTTTAATTTAAAATTCCTTTAATAAACGAGCTTGTGCATCGAAAAGGTTTTCTATTGGCATTATTTTCTTTTAAAATGAATCATATATTTATATTAAAATGTTTCAATAAAAATATAAAATTATTTTGGTATGACTATAATTTTAGTCATATATTTGAGAAAATCAACAATCTTAAATCTTTTATAATTTTACTCCCTTAATTTTAAATTATTTATAAATTTAATTCTTAAAAAATTACGGAATTTTGATCTCTTACAAACACTTATTATTTTATTTTGTACATATAATAAATCATATTTATAATATAATCATGTGACTTTTTTTATGTAATCTTGTGGTGGAGAAAACATTTATTTTTCTTATTTTTGTTTTTTTCTCTCTTTTCTTCCCCCATTAGTTTCTCCAAGTCACCCCTCTTATTCTATTTCTTCTGAAATCAGTTCTTCATCCCGTCTCACCCTCAACCAAATGAAATGTAAGTAGAATTTTTTTTGTTTCTGCCTAAACTTCTTTTAGCACGTGCATATGTTCATGCCTTGATTTAAATATTTCTCTCTCTCTCTCTTGCTATACATATACACGTATACATATACTTATCTATATTATGCTCCTAACTGGGGTGGAAAGAAAGCGAAGCACGAAAGAGTAGATGAAGAAGAGAGTTTAATTTGGGATGGAGTGGAGAAAATACTATTTGGATGTGATCGTGGTGCCATTAGGGTTAGTAATGATCGTAGCATATCATGTTTGGTTGTGGCATAAGACTCAGACACAGCCCTTCACCACAACCTTTGGAAGAGAAGCTCATGCTCGTCGATCATGGGTTCTTGTCATGATGAAGGTATTTTTCGTATTTCATATATTCTCCTGAACTTCTACAATTGTTCTTTTCTACACAATGGCATGAATTTATTGGATTTTATATTTACATTAAAGTCATTTATTATTTTCTGATGTTTAACATCTTTTTTTTTTTTTTTTATGAGATGTAGAATTTCTTTTCCGCAAATAATGTTAACCAGAGTTTAAGATTGAGTAGGGAATGTGAGTTTGACCATTTGTTTTTATTTTTAAAGTAAAACTTCATTTTATTTTTATGGTCTATTACGTACAATTTTTTTTTCTTATTCTCAATTAGAATGTACTCACCTCTTTACGATTTTAAATATTAAACATTTTTTCTCACATATTAAATATCAAGACAATATTAATTAAAAATTAAATTTTTTTCTTAAATATTAAATATCAAGACAAAAATTATCACTATAGAAACTAATTTTTAGCTATCAAATGAAATTGTTGCTAATTGTAACCAAAATAGTAATCAAATTAAATTTTGGTTGCTAAATAACTACAAAATAGTAATCAAATTAAATTTTGGTTGCTAAATAACTACAAAATAGAAGTAATGATTGAATTTAGTAACCAATTAGGTCAAAATAATTGGTATCTAATTTGAGTTAGAGACCAATTTATAATCTAATGGTATTAGTCACTAAAACCTTTAGATAGCAATTTAGAATCTAATGGTAATAGTCACTAAAACCTTGGTAGCTAATATTAGATACCAATTATTTTGACATAATTGGTCACTAAATTCAACCATTACTTCTATTTTGTAGTTATTTAGCAATCAAAATTTAATTTGGTCAGTATTTTGGTTACAATTAGCAACCATTTCATTTGGTAGCTAAAAATCAGTCTCTAAATATCTTTTCTCTTGTAGTATATATATATATATATAAAAGAGTATCACATAATAATTAGATAAAAAATAGAAATTATTAAATATATGATTTATAAATAAGTTATAAAATTAAAAATAAAAGAAATTAATATAATTTTTTTAGATTATTAAGAGGAGAATGGAGATGGAGATGGAATAATTATATACATATTCATCCTTCTTTTCATACTTAAATTAAAAAAAATAAAAATAAAAAAATTGACTCATGTTTGTACATGTATCACACAAAAATTTATTGTAAAAATCAGTCAAACAATAAAAACGAGTTTATTTATCATAAGTCTTGAGAACCAAATTACAATAGCGTAAAGAATGTATAAGGTAAGGAATGTGTGTTGTATATTTCTTTAATAGGTTGTTTTGGCTACATGATAAGGCATTATACATCTTTTGCATGTATTTATTTATAAAGTTTCTTTTTGTGTATATTTGTAGAATTGTAAAAGGATTAAAACACCGTAATACTCCCTACATTTTATATATTCCTTATTGTGGATAAAAAGACATGGTCTAAAAAATTAAAAGAGGATTTTTAATTAAAATGGGAAAATAGAGCTTGCTCTCTGATATGATTTAATTTTGAAGAAAATTTGTTTGTAAGTCATCTTTAATAACGCTCATTTCTCTTAATTTTAAAATAAAGAATTATTCCCCTTGTATTTTTAATAAATAACACTTATATATTATAATTTTTAAATAAATAAATTTTGTATGTTTTTAACAAACGAAATTTATATTTTATATATGTATAATAAAGTAATATCTATCATTCTTATTTTATTTCAAAATGACATATTAAAACAATTTCACAGTTAATATATAGTGAAGCTATTTTGTGATAGATTATGGGATATAACTTTTTCTATAAAATTTGCTTTAGTGATAAATTTTGTGATAGGAAAATTTCCTCCTTAACTATTTTGTCATAAGAACTATACGGTATTTTTAATGGTCCCCTTTTATGCTAATTTTGTGTCCATCACAAAATCCACCAAAAATAAAAAATAACTTATTCAGTGCTTCGATAAAATATTTTTATCCCTCTCAAAATATTGAAATTATATTGCCCCTAGCATAATTATACAAAACCTCTGTTTACATAATAAAATATATTTTATGAAATAGGCGATATGAAAATGAATAAAATAAATTGTGAAAACAAATGTTAAGGGTTAAATTGATTCAAAATCAAGAATCATAAGACTAAAGACTATCTTTATTTATCATGTTGAATATCAAATCTTTAAAAGTCAAAATCATTAGACCGTAAAAACATTAAGCTAATAGAAAGAATATAAACTAAAACATAAAGACGAATACAAATCAGAACAAAAATATAATATGAGTCTCAAATATGAAATACAATCACCACCGACTTTTTTTTTATTTTAAGGGGAAGTTAATAAATGAGATTGTCATAACCTCGAATAATGTATTCATATAATGAAGGTTTTATTAATAATGGCAAATTGTTATATATTGATAAATGATTTGCAATTTGAATAATTTATTTGCTTTTAATTAGTTTTTATATAATTATTTTTTCATTCCCCTCTAAACCTTTTATTGTTTTCCTCTTTAATTATAACTCAAACACAATTCAATTATCCTGATCCCAAAACGTACTATCCTCTATTCCCCTAATCATTGTGGGATTTTCAAACCTTTTAATAACCAAAAACTATATATATTTACACTTAGGACAATAAATTTGAATTGTAATTGTAATATTGCAGGATATAGACAAAAAGAGTATCGTAGCAATTCAATCTCTTCGAAACTTAGTGATGGCATCAACCCTTATGGCAACATCAGCCATTCTCGTATGTGCTGGGCTAGGAGCAGTGATAAGCAGCACTTACAGTGTTAAAAATGCAATCAATGACACAATTGTTGGAGCACATGGGGAATTTATGGTGGCTCTCAAATATCTCATTCTCCTTCTTCTATTCTTATTCTCATTCATATGCCACACTTTCTCCATTGCCTTTCTCAATCAAATCAATATTCTCATTTGCTCTCCACATGATCACAAGCCCTTGGTCAATTCACACTATTTAACTCAGCTTTTCGAGAAGGCCATCTTGTTGAACACAGTGGGAAACAGGCTTTTCTATTCTGCACTTTCCTTCTTGCTTTGGATCTTTGGACCTGTGCCAACTTTTCTCTCTTCAATGGCCATGCTAGTTCTGTTATACAATCTAGATTTTCTTTCTGTGCCAAATGATTTTAGTGATGAAGATAACATTTAGTACAAATTCTATTCATGGTATCTGAGTTTAAAGCATTTTCCATCTTCATCTGGCCCCAACTAAAGGATGTGTAAATCATATATCTGTCACCACAAATTTTATGATCAGTATTTATGTTTTGTATCAAAATTAATCCAGAATAAGAAATGGATGAAGAAATTTTTATTTAGGTTTACAATCTTTTTTTATTCTTAAGATTTTTTAGTCTTTCATTAAAATTTTGATCGATTTTGATTTTTCTGTTAACATTTGTCTATGAAATAAATAAAAGGAATGTGTTTATGAATTCAAGGAAAGTGACTCAACCTAAGTTGTAGGAAAATAAACAATCTTATTTTAATAAACATAATTTCATCCGTAATTAAGAAAAACAGTACGTTTAAACAAAGAATAAATATTTATATATATTATAAGAATGTTATAATACAACTACAATAAATTAGCGTCGGCTGTAAAATAATTGTTGTTAAAATCAGTAAAGTCCATTCTAAATAAGATATTAAAATTTTGGGTGGATTAAACTCGCTAATTGAAAATTAATGATAATTTAAAAAAAATAGAAATAAAATACTGATAGCGTGAGTCTAAGAGACTCTAACTGCGATATTAAAAATGAATTTTAAAATTAAGAATAAACAAAAACGTTGGTACAGCCAATACTATCAATAAAATAATATTTAATATACAGTGTGAACTTAGTCAACAACATAAATAGATTAAAAAAATTAAAAACATATTAGTAAAGACATAGCCGACATCATAAATTAAAAATATGTAAATTTTATTATTTGATATGCAGCGTCTTAAGGTCAAGAGTAAGGATAAAATAATAGAAATATATTATATGTAGTGAAATTAAAGTTAATTTATTGTAAAGATAATAACGAAATAATATCAAATATAGGAAATTTGAGCTGAATTAAAGTAAATAAATTAGATGCGAAAACGGGATTAATCTTTAATAGTTAATGATATAGAAGATGGTAAATACAAAATATTGAGGTATAATTAAAACAATTTAACATTGTTATTAATATTAAATTATTCTATTATTTAGAAATAAATATATTGTTATAAAAATATAATAAAAAGTCAGTGACTTTGGAAAAATAGTACATATTATGACTATGAATACTTTTCTTCACGTGCATATTATTTGGATAATACTAAATTGTTATGCTTAACACTTTTATGGTATCAAATTTATTTGTGTTTGATTAATTACTTTAAATGATAATAATTAAAAAAATAAAAAAAGAATTAAGAAATAATTCAAAGTAGTATTAATTTAATAAAATGAAATAATTTAGATGTTAATTGAATTAATTTTATAATTAATGACTTAGAAACTCTTAAATAGATAATAGCCAGGTATTATCATAAAAAAGTTATTATATATTCATCAAACAATCTTATAAGCATATGAAATAGACTAATAATTACTTTATTATTCTTACTAAAAAAAAAAGTAACACAATTTTTGTTATATTATATTTGGAAAATCATATATGATGTGAAAAAAATGATAAAAAGTAAGTAGTAACGTCATCACAAATATGTTTTTACATTTATCGTTTTATTAGCTTTTATGGCTAATCTTTAAATTTTCTTAAATTTTTATAACTGTATTATTTTTTTATAAAAATATAAATAAAGCAATGGTTAAAAATAGAAAAGGTAGTGGAAAAAATGAATAAACGATATTATGAATGAATTTTTGAAATATAATATATGAAAATTAATATTAGAGTAATTGTTAAAGTGTATGAAATGACACAAAATAAAGAGGTGGTGTTTTTATTGTGATTATTGAGTTAAATAAGGATTTTGTTTAATGACCAATTTTGGTTTTAGTGGAATTAGACTCGTTTTATAATTAAATTGTGAATGTAAATTTTATATATGAAAGAAATATAATTGAGAGGAGTGACGGTACTACAAAATTATTTTAATGCATGTTAAGAGAATGAAATAATAAAATAAAAATCTGAAGATATTAAAGACTTAAAACTAATATTATATAAATAACTAGTTAATTTATTTGAAGATATAAATTTGAATGGACTGAGTTGTATGTTTTATTAGATATTAATGGATGAATCTGGAACAGCCTAAAAATTCTATAACTTTTGTCTGTATTAACATCCATTTAAGGTTCAAGGTACTACAAAAAGTGTTCAGATACATCAGAGTTATGTATAACTATTCTCATGACAAAAGGAAAATCATCTCAAGGTCAAAGAGTCTTTAACTACAACAAAAACATATATACAAGACAAAAGGAGATCGATTTAAGAGTATATCATCTTTAAGGTGCTCTTAAACCTGCATCTACACCTGTTCATGTACATAGTATAATCATCGCAGTTCACAAAACAACAAGAAAAGCAAGGGTAAGCTAACGGAATAATGTTTTTAGCTTATAAGAGTGAAAAGAATTGAAGTGATTAGATTTACAAATGCAAATATGAATTCTTAAGTCAAATAAAACTAAGTTTAACATTCAATCACAAACTTTCATACTTTATTCCAAATTCATTAACCACATAATGATCTATCTGCAATCACCGTACCTTGATTTCCTTTCAATCCCCAGTACTCTGATTTCATTTCAATCAAAATGATTGTAAATGCATTCATCATTCAGTCATAACAACAATCATATTCAACCATTCTGAAGCTTATAGGTGCATGTGTAATCATGGTACTTTGATTTCCTTTCAATCTTCAGTACACTGGTTTCATTTCAACCAAAATGATTACATACAAGTCTATAACTCAGTCATCACACATAACACATTAATTTCATCATACTGAAGCATATAGAGACATATGTAACCATGGTACCTTGGTTTCCTTTCAACCCCCAGTACACTGGTTTCATTTCAACCAAAATGATTACATACAAGTCTATAACTCATTCATCGCACATAACACATCAATTTCATCAAACAACAACCAAAATGTTCTCACATATTTCTTTCTAACATCATTACTTAAAACAGTTCAATTAATTATACCAAATCACAATAAATAACCAAATTCAAT
>Ga0209489_110314_pt1 | contig 10659 bp, 3 predicted proteins | sample SiratrowhiteBW_FD_187527 | JGI IMG/M metagenome (GOLD analysis project Ga0209489, IMG submission 187527) | Root nodule microbial communities of legume samples collected from California, USA - Siratro white BW (SPAdes) (version 2) | ecosystem: Host-associated > Plants > Roots > Nodule | place: USA...
CCTTTTTTTTTTTTTCTTTTTACGTTTAGCTATATTTTTTCCAATCATACCTATTATCTACTTATTCCGCTCGAAATATCTCTTGTTCCCTCAAAAAGTTTACGTACGGAATTTATCATTAAATAAATTGTTTATATAATATGCGAGTACAAAACATTAAATCATTACCTCAACTAATCATATTTACCTATTGATTATTCTAATGCAAATAATATAAAAATTTAGTTTTCATTTCATCATAAACGTATTGTTCTTGAATTTAAATTATTACAGATTAAATTTTAGTTAGATTTTCTCCGCATAAATTTTTTTCACCGTATTTGTACTGAAAATATGCATGAATAACTTAATTGAACTATTTAAAACCTTTCATTAATTAAAATTATTTTTAAAAAAAGTCAATAATTTTGAATGAATGATAAAAATTATGTTGAAATGAATCCAATAAACGAGTATATTGCTATTTTTATATAAAAAATTATCTGACCAAAATGAAAAGTAGTGGTGAGTACATCGAAAATAGCCTAATTTGATCCAAATCTATGAGCTTAATCCTACAAACTATGGATTTGCAGATCCAGATTAGTTTTTTTTTCACTAGTTACATCTTGTAGAATGGGCTTTTTTGTAATTTGATTGTAGTCCTGCCAAGCCCATTAAAAGGTATCTACTGGCCCAAGATAACTACTGTGGGCATAGCGCTAATGATCCTTTTATAAAGAGGGGTATTTCTTTCAACATTTCTAAATCTTCTTCCGAAATTCTGCATTTCATAATTAAAAATTGTGTTTTAAACTGTACAGTACAGAAACTATACAAAATTTAAAAGTATATTTTAAATTATACAATTTGGAAATATTTTCTAGTTTAATAATTTGGAATATATATTTAGATTATGTAATTCAGATTATATAATTAAAAATGTATTTTCAAATTACAAAATTTAAAAATCGGAAATATATTTACTGATTACATAATCTGAAATATATTTATTGATTACACAGTCAATCTGAAACGTATTTTGAAAAGTATATTTTGAATTATGTAATTTAAAAGATGTTAAATTCTAGGACCTAGACAACTAAAACATGAGCATTTTAGTCCTTTTGAGCATCCCATCCATAAAGGTGCAAATAATAATTTTATAAATAGGAGTGTGATGTTGTTGGGTAATTGTCCAAAAGGTATCAAGAGAAGGAAGATTATCATTAATTTCCTCTTACTTGATAAAGAAGAAAGTTTGAATTCTGAAGAACAAAACAAAGTAACAACAAATGAGATCCATTAAAGCATTTTGTAATTAATTGCCTAGACTATAAATCTAAAGTGAACATGAATAATTTAAGAGCAAATGCATTATGCACCCCATAATATTTGAAACTGCACTCTACATGCTTTGAAATTCCAAATTCATCCTTTGAAATTTATGTGAAATTCTAGATTCAGATTGGTGTACAATTAAGAATGCATCATTTATTATTTTTTAATTATACAACTCAATCAATATTTTTTTATAAACATGGAAAAAAGTGTGTACTATTTTGATATTGGTTTTCTTGAGAGATGAAATGGATATACAACTTTACTTCTCTCTTTAAATGTAACCCTTTAAACATTGTCAAGAAAAACTTTAATATTGGCAAATTCCTCATTTCACCTTCATTGATCACTTCTATGAGTAAGTATTACAAAATATTCATATTTACTTTTCACATCCTTCCGAAAATGTAAATGGAAACTGAAGCTATCTTACTTGGTTTTGAAAAGATCAATTTATTTACACGGACCATTTCTCTACAGAAACATTTAACACCAAGGAGTGAATTATTGTAGGATAAAAAATAAATCCTCTACTAGTAATATCACACACATTTGGCTATACCCAAAGGTTTATTCTCCACTTAGTGCAAACATATAGACTTACAACTATCACTTTATTGACCTTGTAAATCACATGCATCGTGTGCATTATAAAATCTCTAGTTAAGTAGTCCAACTTCTTCCACCTATAAAGAATAAAGATAAAAAAACACATTGTCCCTTTAAAAATTGGAATATGGCGTATAGATTCTTCTATTCCATCTTTCCTTTTTAAAATTTAAAGCAATGTATGAAAATTTGGGTATAAATTATAAGTTATAGTGTCTACTATTGAATTACTGTTTTTAAAAATTATTTTATTCCTACAAAATATGCAATTTACATTGTAGTAATTGTTTACAGTACACATTTTTTTTATTTCAAACAAGATTTTAAATATTGACACATTAAGTCAAATTAATTAGGTGCATCATTACTTTAATTAATCTTAATTTAATTAAACTTGTAAATTTTGAATTCTAACAAAATTTTAATAGACTTTATATTTTTATTAATTTAAAAATTCTTAATCCTTTATCACTCATGTTTAATATAATAAAATAATACATGGAGAAACCCATGTTTTCTAAAAACCTGTGGGTTTGAAAAATCTGAGGTTGGCCATGAGTGATGATGGGTTCACTTTTCAACGGCCATTCAAAACACGCGTAGAGCTTTTGGTATGAATGAAAAAGGTGGCCGTTTATTAGGTTGGCTGTGGTCAAAACCTCACAGAAACCACAAAGCAGATCGCTAGCTAGCTGTCTTCGACTCACATCCACGTCACCACCTCATCATTCACCTCCAATCATCAATCTTATCTCTCCCCATGCCTCCTTTTCCTAATTTTTATTTATCTATTTTTGTATTTATTATTTCATTAATACCGATCTAAACATACTATCCCTACCATTTTATTATCTTATCACATACCTAATCTTTATGGTAAAATTTTGTTTACCATATTTTCAGTATTCCAAAAATAATTATTTTTGACATGGGTGTAGAGAAACAGCTTTGTATTGGACGAGGATTAGGAGAAAAAGTTAATTGCGATGATTAATTTAGAAGAAAGCAAGTAAAAAAGTGGGTCTTTTGGTCCCACATCGGTCCAGTTGTTCCCATTTATCTTAATTTAGGTTTTTACAGATATTTTGTTGTTTTGATACCATCTCTTCCAACCAGTCCTCATAAAACGGCATTCTCCTCTTCTCTCCCAACACCACAGAAACCTCAACCAAATCACAATCTTTCTGGTCGAGCGTGATACCCGCTTTCTCCGTCTTCCTCCACCGTCCTCCACCCTTAACCGTCTTTTATTTATTCTGTTTTCACACCGGCTTTCGGTTCGGGCTTGCTTGCTCCTAATCATCGGGTTGTCATAAATCTAACAGCCCCCTTTTTCTTCTCCCACCCCTGCATGCTACCATGAAGATTTTCAACCCATCCAAATCTTTTCTCCAGAACGTGGTGTGTCCATTCGACACGCTCTTCATTATACGGGTGAAACCCTTCGATCTGGGTCTTTCCCACCTCCACCAATCCCAATTCAAAGCCTACAATTGAAAACCCCCTAGAGAAGCTAGAAACCTAAACCACTAGCAGAGTTAGCGCAAACACTGGTTCAGTCAACAATCCCCGCCGCCGAGATGGATCGCGGATCCAATGGCACGGGAACGGGCACGGGTAGCAGCAGGAACATCCTGTTCAACAAGTACGAGATAGGGAAGATGCTGGGGCAGGGAAACTTCGCCAAGGTCTACCACGGGAGAAACCTCAGCACCAACGAGAGCGTGGCCGTCAAGGTCATCAAGAAAGAGAGGCTCCAGAAGGATAAGCTGGTGAAGCAGATCAAACGCGAGGTCTCCGTCATGCGCTTGGTGCGTCACCCCCACATCGTGGAGCTCAGAGAGGTTATGGCCAACAAAGCCAAGATTTTCATGGTGGTCGAGTACGTCAAGGGAGGAGAACTCTTCGCCAAGGTGGCCAAGGGAAAGATGAAGGAAGACATCGCCCGGAAATACTTCCAACAGCTCATCAGCGCCGTCGACTTCTGCCACAGCCGCGGCGTCACCCACCGTGATTTGAAGCCGGAGAATCTGCTCCTCGACGAGAACGAGGACCTCAAAGTCTCGGACTTTGGGTTGTCGGCGCTGCCGGACCAGCGCAGATCCGACGGGATGCTGGTGACGCCGTGCGGCACGCCGGCCTACGTGGCGCCGGAGGTTCTGAAGAAGAAGGGCTACGATGGGTCGAAGGCTGATATATGGTCGTGCGGGGTGATCCTCTTCGCTCTTCTTGCTGGATACTTACCCTTTCAGGGTGAGAATGTGATGAGGATTTACAGCAAGTCTTTCAAAGCTGATTATGCATTCCCGGAATGGATTTCGCCTGGGGCCAAACGCTTGATCTCTAATTTGCTGGTTGTGGACCCACTGAAGAGGTATTCCATCCCTGACATCATGAAGGATCCTTGGTTCCAAGTAGGGTTCATGCGTCCCATTGCGTTTTCCATGAAGGAGACTGCTGTGGAAGATAACATTGACTTCAGCGGCGACGATGTTGGTGGCAGTGGAAACGTTAGTGGTAACGAAGATGGTAACAGCAGCAACAACCTCAGTGGTGAGGAACTGGACGGGGCCAAGCCGGCTCGTCCGTCTTACAATGCTTTTGAGATAATATCCTCCTTGTCGCACGGGTTTGATCTGAGGAATTTGTTCGAGACAAGGAAGCGGTCGCCGTCTATGTTCATATCGAAGCACTCGGCGTCTACAGTGATGGCGAAGCTGGAAGCGGTGGCGAAGAAGCTGAACTTTAGGGTGACGGGGAAGAAAGAGTTCACGGTGAGGATGCAGGGGGCGACGGAAGGGAGAAAGGGGAAGCTGGGGATGACAGTGGAGGTGTTCGAGGTGGCGCCGGAGGTGGCGGTGGTGGAGTTCTCGAAGTCGGCCGGAGACACGCTGGAATATATAAAGCTTTGCGAGGAAGAAGTGAGGCCTTCGCTGAAAGACATTGTGTGGACTTGGCAAGGGGACTGCAACGCCTCCCCCCAGTGACTCCAAACGGAATTAGTCTCCCCATATTATTATTATTATTATTATTATTCAACAGATGAAACCCAAAATAGCTAGTTAGTGAATTATGATGATAGTTGTTTCAGTTATGAGTATGAGTCCCTTTGGATTTAGATTTATTACTAGTGCCGTGGAATGAATAAACAAGTATTTGGAGTTTGGGATGACGAGAATGATGAATGAGAAATAAAAACTCAGGTTGAACAAACTGCTTTGCTTGTTTCCTTGTTGCCGGTGGGTGTGTGTATTCCCTCTGTTTACTACACACCGCAGACAAGAGCCTGTCTGTCCACCTTTTTCTTTAGTAGACAAGATCCAATTCCGTCTTATTCAACTCAGCTAACCACCTCCTCACCCACGCAACAATTTGAAACGCAGTCTCTTAATCCATGTATCACACAAGTATCACTGCAGATACTCTGCATAAATCTCCTTGTTTATCTCCACTTGGTTATAAGTTATAATTATAAAATCAGTTTCTACAACATCCATGTGTCATTCATGCTTTTATCTTTTCTGACATACGAGAAGGAGTGTTAGCTATGTTTTAAACTATTTCTTGTATAACGATGAAATGGACATTTTTTCAACAAAAGTAAAATTTAGACTAAAACATTTTTATAGTTAACTTAGGGGTGTCTCTGGTTTTAAAAATATGATTTTTAAGTATTTTCAACTTTTAGTCTGTGAAGAATGATTAAAAGAGTTGAAGTGAAGTGCAATTGGTACAATACAAATTGTGCCTCCTCCGTGGCCGTGGTACATATTTTGCAATGTTGGTGTCCTTTTTAGATCCGTGTGAAGTAGCAAGTTGCGTTGGTGGATCCTAGTAGGATTGAAGGGCCGGGATTTTGTGCACATGCGAGTGCAGAAAAACTCAAAAAACACCTATGTGGGCGCATACTCAATGTTAAACCAGCCTCATATTTGCAGGACTTATCCACCATTTTTTCTCAAGTTGCTCTCTCTCTCTCTCTCACATCTCTCTATCTATCTATTTGACATGACCTTCTGCCATAGCCTCCAATCACCCTAATTTTCCTACCTCACCTACTTATCTATCAACCAACATAATTACAACTTCTTCCAATATATCACAGGCCCATTCCATTATTAAGCCCTTTTCTTTCTATATATACTATCTTCCTGCTCATCTATCATATGTTCTGAAACATTATATAAAATAATTTAAGATAAATAGTTCCGTTCACTACAATAATATTAAATATAAAATTGATAGTTTTAGTATAAAAAGCTTTAATTTTTGTTATTTTGAACTTTACAAATAGTTAAGGTGGACAATATTCAGTACAATAAAAAAATAATATCAAATTATGTTACTTTTTTGTATTTCTTATTTTATTCCCCTTCATACACGCAGTTTCATATTTGATGTGTAGAAAGGTTAAAACAAGGGTCGTATTCTGGGTTTGTACCGAAGGTAAACACAATTTAATGTATGACGTATCCTGATGTTATGATGCTCCACACAGATTTGGGTTATATTGAAAAAAGAAAATATATAGAAATAAAAGGACAGAGTGGGAGTGAGAAGGCAATTCCTTGCCTCAGATATGTCTGCAGGTTTGACAAGTTCTTTCGAACTGTTGCTTCCCATTTGCATGCGTCTATTTTCATGAAAGCTCCCGCACAACCGAGTTTATCTGGGAATGAAAAATAGATAATTTTTTAAAGAAAAAAATTATATCTGACATCGTTATTTATGAATTTATGAATTATCAAATAAATATATTTTTCTGTTTACAGTATCAAACTTCCTTTTTGTTATATATAATTAACTTCTAATATAAAATTTGGTAAGAGATAATCAACATATGATAGTTTATCTTATTAACGGATTTCGGAGTGGAAAAGTGATATTTCTATAACATTAAATTTATATTTTTGAAGGTTCATTGTTCACTGGTTATGAAGTTCAAGAAAGGATTAGCATTAAAAGATTATTTATTTGATACTTAAGTTAATAAACATTAAAAAGATTATAAAATATATTAATATAAAAGTAAACAAGCAAGAGAATTTGCATGATTCATATGTATGATCCATATGTATGTATATGTTATTGAATCAGGTTTAAAATATTCTAAAAAATTTAAAATATAATTGATTACTTGGGATGACAAAAGTATTTATATCCACTGATAAAATTTACTGTGGAGAGAAAGTGAACATTTTAAATGGATACTCATGAGTTCAGGGTAATAGATAAATTACTACCCACCTGTTATGAGCACAGGGTAGAGTATTATAATATCCGTAGGTATTCATCACCTCTTATAATAACAAATAATAAAAACACTATTCTTATAATAATTATTAAAATAGAAAATATTATTAAATCATAAAAAATAATTCACAAAAATAATGTATAAGAATAAGTAATTTTTATAATTTTATTTTAGATAATTTTTTTGTTGTGTAGGTGTTTTGTTTATTGTGAATACTTATTTGTGTTTAAAAGAATAGTAACCTAAGGCTATAATGATAAAAAATATTGTCCACTAAAAAAACACTTAAAAGTGAGAATCCTCTTTGTTAATGTTATGGATAAAAGAAGAATAATTTTGTAAAAACGTTAAAAGATAAAAATTTGTGTAAAAAAAGTAATTAAGAGAAAAAATTCCCTCTATTAATTATAAATTTATATATTTTATTTTTATAATCCATGAATTTTGCTTATTGTTAATGTGTTGGATATCATAAATTATCACTTTTTAGTAGAAGCTTGTCATTTTCCCTCTGAAGTATGACATTTGAGTCCTATATTTTATTCAAAAAAATGTGAGTTAAGTTCATTCATATCCACAAAAATATTCATATGTTAATTATGTGAATTACATTTAGATTGACGTATATAAATTATTCCAAAAACTCTATTATATAGTAAATATATTTTTTATTATTCTTTTTACTGAATTTTATTTTTTTTCTTTTATTTCATCCACTTTCAGTCTGGTAAATTACCTTTTAGAAATTTATTAATATTTTATCCTTTTAGTCTAGAATATCCTGACCCCTTTAGAGTAATTATCTGCTTTCATTTTAAAATATTATTTGGAACAAATTTTATACTGATTGAAAATAAGATATTAGAAATATATAATCTAAATGACTTCGAAACAAGAAATTATCATAAACAAGAAGAAAATATCGGGACAACTGAGTTTAGTGAACAATCGAAAAATTCAAAAGATCAATATAATTTTTTAACGGTGAGACGCTGTTTTTACCCGAATTTCACTATATTTATGATTATTTTTGTTCGAACTAAGGATAGTTTTTATGTAGATATTTTCAATACAATAAATTTCTTGTTTTGAATAATTACAATGATTTTTTTTTTACAATATAAAGAGCCAAAACCAAAACTTATAAATAAATTACTAAAAGTATAATTAAAACATTTTTCTACACTCTATTTTAAAGTCTGCATATATAGACCAACATCATTCTCCCTATAAGTACTTATAAAGTTGTGATTAATAATGCATAAACAACTTTTAGTCTAGAAGCTTGGAAGACGACAAATGAGTGACAGAAGAAGAAGATATTTTAGTTCCATCCATGGCCAACGTTGCCAACTTTGTATTTGCATTTAAGATGATGTAGTTCAAGCAACAAACAAAAATTTCAAAGTTCCGTGGTCAAATCCTACATTATCTTTTTTGTTTGCTTCACAAGTTGACGACGTACTACGTTTAACAGCCACGGTTTTCTTATGTTATTGTCTCCTTACTAAATAAGATAAGTTACTTTAAATATTTATGAAAAAAATTAAAGTAAATAACCTTTTTGTGTATGATAAATTTAAATTACAGCTTAATTATTAACCAGTTTTATAAGAGAATTACATATCAGTTAAAATAAAAATGTGGAGAAGATAGACTAGAATTGTGTATTGATTTTTGAAGGACTCAAAATATTGAGTAGAAGATAAATATTTGCAAAGAAAAAGATGAGTGTAGAAGTTTTGTTATTATTGTTTTGTGTATGTCTCTTCTGTTGAAGATTTTTAGTAACAGAGAATATGCCAACACACATTCATTAATGAGGGTTGGCAATTCAGATTCAGATGAAGGAAACAACAAATAATCATATTGACACGATGCACAACAAACCAGGTCTCAACAGAGATTTTTCTTTTTCTTTAATCGTTATTCATATACAGTATCTTGAATTTATTTATAATTCATTTTCGTTGAAATTATAAAAGTAATATAAAATTTCCAAAGTATATATATATATATAACTTGTGAACAAATTTAGATTATTATTTTTTTAAATCTTTTAGCTTGTGTAATCCAGTTAGAGTAGTCAGGTTTATACTACTTTGAAAAGAATGAATAATATACATGAATTAATATATAAATATTTTTAATACAGCAATCATTCAATTGTAATATATTATGTATGATGACTTTTTATTTTTTGTAATTATATTGAAATATTTTTAAAATAAAATAAAAAATTTTAAAACATTTTTTTTCTTGTTTTCTCCTACATCGATCATTTTTTGAAATGCATTATACTTCATAAACTAACTCTTATTAAAATAACATCGCAAATGTAAAATCTTTTAAGGAATAGAAGTATGATGTTATGAAGAGCGTTGTAAGCTATATGGAGAGTAAATTTTAATTGTACAAATAAATGAAAAATTATAAATATAATATAATTGGTAAGAATTTTATCTCTTTAAAATATTTTTTTTTTCCAAATTCTCGGGTAAGTTTAGAAAATAATTAAAACACTCTTATTGGACAGTTGAGAATATAACAAGCTAAGAAACAAACTGGAGCATCAAAGTGTTGAGAGTGAAAAGTATTCAATTCATTTTAAAAGTTTCATGATTTTCTTATTCTTTTTATAAAGGGAGTTTTTGATAATTAATCTCTGTATAGTGTGTTATATACATTATATGTATGTTGATGAGATGAATTATATGTATGATACACATTTATCTTTTTTATCCTTTATCAGTACGCTTTTTTTAGTGAATATCATGTCATTTATCCTTTTTATCCTTTATCAGTATGCTATTTTTAATGAATATCATGTCTTTTAGTGTTTAGTGAAAATATATAAGATAATATTGAGTTTCATAGATCGAATTATTAAAAATTAAACTTATTAAACTAATAATATATCATATATTTCATTAACGCTCTACTTATGTAAATTAAAATATCAATAGTTAGAAGTTAAATGAGGTTTTGTATTTAGCTTTTACAAAATATATGTATGAACCATCTCAAATAAAAAGATGAGGATGAATTTTAATTTTATTTTTAACAAATATTATACCAATCTTTTTGAAATATACATGCTTAATATAAATCATTAAAAAAACATTAAATGTCACAAAATACATTCTGTCAATGAAACATGATTAATTCTTAAATATTGATATACAATGATTAAAAGATTAAATATTTATTTATTTATTGTGTTATATATATTTAAATATACTTATGGATTCAACAAAATTAAAAGGATTTTTTATTTTACTAGTAAATTATTTGTGTATTAACCAATTAACGTTAAAATGGAAAGTTACATGTACTATATTAATTTAACTCTTTCTGAATAATATGTAATTCTTAGAAAACTTATTATTTTTTAACTATTGACTTTTCTTTCATAGTTAATGAGGAAAAAAAAAAAAAAAACAAAATTTTTTTTTTTTTTTTCTTATCACGTCGTG
>Ga0209489_110317_pt1 | contig 10656 bp, 5 predicted proteins | sample SiratrowhiteBW_FD_187527 | JGI IMG/M metagenome (GOLD analysis project Ga0209489, IMG submission 187527) | Root nodule microbial communities of legume samples collected from California, USA - Siratro white BW (SPAdes) (version 2) | ecosystem: Host-associated > Plants > Roots > Nodule | place: USA...
TATATATATATATATATATATATTCAATAATTATATAATTTTTTTTAGGTTTTAATTAGTCGTAGTTGTGTCTAATAGATCAATTAAGAGAAATCCTACTTCTGCTCATTAAATTATTTGATTATAATTAATAAATTGAAATTTAATTTATAAATATTTATTATTTAAATTATAATTACATTACATGTTTTATTATCCAAATAATACAGTTAAAAATTGTAATTTTTTTAAATGTAACTTTTTTATTTATTTTAATGAATCGATTGTAATATTTTAGACGTATATTATAAAAATGGAAAATGTAAATGGATTCAATAATGCTTTTAGTTTAACAGGAGGATAGATTGAAGTGGCTAATGGAATATATCAATCTATCCTGTTAAATTGGTGATGAGCCTCCCCGGTAGTTCCACTGTAATGTCTACTATTTTTTTCTCTTCTAATACTAATTTGTTAAATTAAATCTGTAATTTATGAATGATCTAGAATTTAGCAATTGAATTAAGATATACTCATTCTAAAAATAATTTACAAGAATTACTTCTCATATTTATGATTATTTTTAGTTTAATGATTAAAGTCAGTTACAAAACAAATGGATTTTTAAAAAATAAGGAGTAAAAGATGAGAAATTATTCTTGAGTTAAAAACTTGACTGACTCCTCAATCCAAATATATTTAAAGTTTGTAGGCATAAAAGAATTCATAAACACCTCATAAACAAGAAAATATAAAAAAATGATTCTTTTTTTTTTTTTTTTTGTGTAAACTCAACTTAACTTGTACGTGAATTGAAAGTCATCTTTTAGAAAAGTTAGTTGCAAAATCTTATTTTGCTTCAGTTTTCCCTGCATGTTATAACATATACACACTACTTGTCATCTTTTGCTGCTTCGGTATGATATGGGAATCCCTGTCACATGCGTAGTTTCCAGTAGTTAGTTCTGTTTTAGGGACACTAGAATGATATAAAAAAAATGGAACACATGTGACCGAGTTTTTTATGAAATTTTCTCAAAACACCAAATATATGCAAGGGACGTACAAGACGTAGAACTTAGTTGAGTAGATTATTGCCTATCGCCACAGCAACAGGAGACATTGAGATCATGCATTATTAAATACGCAACAAAACCATTACTAAATTGACACTCTCAAGAAACTTCAACACCATAAATATAGGAGTTATGGGTTATTGACTCAATAATTTGAAGATTTAAATCCACTTAACTGAAAAATGCTTTGATTATTAGTTTTTATTTTCAAATCAAATCTAAACCAATTATTAAAAGTTGATTTTTTAACTTATCTTTTCAACCCAATTTGGTCATTACAATGTTCTTTTATACGTAGCTAATATTACCAGGTCTCTTCATTCAACCATATTTATTAAAAAAATATTTTTTTATATTTGAATAAAAAAACTAATCAGATAAATAATGATAACAGAAAAATATAAATATTATATAATTAACTTAAAGAATAAAAATAGTATTACCCTATTAATTTAAGATTAAAAATCATAAAAGAATAGACAATTAATATAACTCTAAAATTTAAAAATATAATATAATTTAGTTCTGCAATGATATTTTACCTAGAACCAGCTTAATATTTAAATATGCTTCATAAAACTGCAAGATTAATATCCAATTTGCATCGGGAATAACTATTCTCCATCAGAAACTGTTTTCAATTTCATTGCACATAAAATACGAGAGATGGATTGATCTCATCTTTCTCATTGCCCAGAACGAGATGGAGTTGCAGCACCGGGATAAAATATGGGTTCATATTTCGCATGTTCTGCGAAAAACGAACAAAATTCACAAATCGTCCACAACATCAGCCGATAATACAACGTAAAAGCTCTACCCAAAGTTTTCTATGTACAAAAGATATTGCTTCAGCACAAGGAGTATTCGATGTCCACCAAACGAGAAAGAATCTCCTCACAACTTGGCCGCTCATGAGATTCTGCCCAACAATCTGCAGACAGAAAAAACGTAATAATTAGTTAAAGCAGACCATTCTGAATTCTGCCATCAACATGTAACAAAGGAAAGTTGCACGGACCTGAAATCAGCCTTCCTAGAGGGCCTTCTGGTATTTCCAATCTGGAAGCCTCATTTGCAACGGAATAAACCACCTAGTCAGCAGAGAAAAATGGAATTTTTTTAATGAAGCACATGACAGAAAAATAGAAACTGTGACGCAACATGAACAGATAATGTGTTGAATATTATACCCTCTCAGGTGGTACTCCTTCCCATGGTCTGCTCAAAGTGCAGAGTTCCCACATTATGACCCCAAGGCTAAAGATATCACATTTTTCTGTGAATGGTTCGTTTCGAATGAGCTCAGGAGCCATCCATTCTGGAGTTCCAGCCGAGGAAGAATCTCTCATGGGAGACTCTGTCATTAATCTTGAAAGCCCGAAATCACATATTTTCACAGTCCAATGCTTATTCACCAGACAATTTGCGCTTTTCAGATCACGGTGAACAATCTTCATTCGATGTATGCACATCAAACCCCTACACACAAGCAAGTTATTCTCATTAATATTGATAGACCAAATTTAATCTTTCCAGAAAAGGGGTACGTCATACCAATGTTCATAAAACTTAAAAACAGAACAGGATATTCAACCAAGGTACTTGGTGTGCATAATTCATATTTTAAATCATTATCAAACAGGAGACAAGAAAAGTATTTTTTTCAAACGTATTAAATTATAAAATTAAATATAATAATCATTCATAATTAAATAGTGACAAATCCACAAAAAAAAAAAAAATATGTTCCACAATTAACAAAAAAAATGCAGCTATTTCTCAAGTAAAAGTAAATTGGCAGGGAAATTTTATGATTTATTCAAAGACAACAATGTAGTAATTAATGTGCAACACCTGTTTATAACATAAATCCCAATGAAACAGATAAGATTCTGAAAAGAGTATGAACGGAATAACCATAAACTTACTTGCATATGTCACGTAACATCCTTAGTCTTCTCCGCCAATTAAGCTTTTTCTTTTGACCACTTAAGTGTATCAAGTAATACAACGATCCCAATTCCATATATTCTGTAACCATTGACAAGCGTGGAGGCTTTGTGCATGCACCGAGAAACAAGATAACTGCATATAATTTCATCACTAAATAAATAACAGCTGATTGCAAAGGAAAAAAGCTACATGAGATTTCTTATAACCAAGAACGCACAATATTATTGTTATTCCTTTTGAGTAAGCAATATTTTATTAAAATAATTATAAATATCAGCTGAAGCAATAAAAGATAACAGTTCAGATTTTCTTCCTTGATTACCATATCAAGAAAACAAAATGTTGAAGGACAATATATAAAGTCACAGCTATAGAACAGTAAATAATAAGGATGTTGGACAATACCATTAGGATGTCGGAGTCGGCTGGAGGAAAACAAATACCAATTCAGTGAGAAAAGGGTCAGAAAATGTATAGATATAACAAAAACAAAAATGCTAAAAACAGTACATAAATGGCAAGATACCTCAGAATAGATATCTCATTGCAAAAATCTTCCATATTTTCAGCAGTTAAATCTTGCTCTAGAAAAACCTTGATTGCAACATCTGTGCCATTCCATATGCCACGGAAAACCTCTCCAAAGAAACCTGAAAAAGAAAAACACATCAATGTTCAAGCACCTACTTTAGTGAAGAATTCCCTCGAAATAGTAATTTACCAGTAAGCATAAACATGTCAAACAGACAATTTTATTTTTCAAAAGTTGAATAGCACACTTCCACTAAAAATTGCATAACATGAATCCGCTCCAAGTAAACAAATAAACTCCTTTCCAATAAAGCAAATCAACTTAAGATATTCTCCTTTTGTACCAACTCAAACTTCAAATCAAATGTTTCAAGCTAAGGTTGTATAGCCCAAGACAATCAAATGTCTCAACTATCATTCTTAACCAATACTCTTCTAGCACTTTTGTAAACTTGTCACTCACAAGGAAACAAGGGGGAAATCAACAGTAGAAATGGAATTCAAGAGCTTCTAGTAATTCTTAAGAAATAACACACCGAACATATAAAATAAAAGGAAAAGAAACACCACGGTTGCATTATTCAGAAATAGCAGATGCCAAAACAAAATCAGCTTGAGAGAAACTTGTTTAGATCGACAACACTACTACTTTCACTGAAACCTGACAGCACTTCATTTTCTTCTTTACTTTTTCCTTTTACAATTTAACCTTTAAGGTGACATTTGGTTTCAGGAATGTTAAAAAATTCCTAAGAAAGTGACATTGGAATTAAAGTTTCCCATACACAGTAAACAGAATAAAAATATTTCCTTTGAATAAAATATTCTTGAAAATGTTAATTTGTGAACAAGTGAGAACAAAACTTCCCATCTTCACAAGCGGGAATAGAACTTTCTCTTCTAATGACGAGAAGGTTGCTAATCTTTCTCAACTGACTGTATACATATAATTCCTAGGAAAATTGAATAATAACCATGCATATTCAATAAAACTTCCCAGGAATCCTATTCCCAAAAATCCTGTTTCGAATCCCATTTTTAAGACAAAACCCAATCTTAAAAATTGATGAAACTTAAATTTAATAAATGAAGAAAAGGAAAAGTGATCCATTGATTTATGTGGGAGCTGATAAAAAAAAATTGATTTATGTGGGAGAAGAATATTTAGTACTGAAGTTTTTTTTTAAGGCTCTAATGCACCAACTTTTTTACCGTAGGCTGTAAGATTTGGATCATTCTTTCACAAATCCAAGACAGAAACATACAGACAGGTCTGATTAAATCTGTCACAACCCAACACAGCAATGTAGAAATCCAGCCCATAAAAAGTTGGTCTGTGATTTAGCCTGACAGATTGACTAAACCGTCTTTGCAATTAAATCAAGACTCTTAACTTGCCCATATGAATGATTTCAAATCATGTGAGTTTAATTGAGAAGTAACACTTACCAATCCCTACCCGAGTTCCAACCGTCAATTCAGAGAAGTCAATATTCCATTTTTCATACGGTAAGAGAGGTTTATTATTGAACATTGGAGATTCCAGTACTTTATTCCAAGTTGACTCCATTTCATCATTCACTCCATATCTCGATGGTCCACTTCTCTCCGAAGCATGATCTCTATAATCATGTGGTGAAGATGGTAATGACATTGCCTTCTGTGAATTTCCTTGATCATGCTGACGAGAAGAAAGAGCATCATGACCATCAAGATGGAATTTTGATACCTGTCAGCAGAATAAGAATCACATGTAGAGCATGGAATATGTGAAATTTAACTGAATAAGTAGACACTAAATTTCATACAACCATAAATTTTTAACAAGCGGAGTTGAAAACCATATGCAAACCTGATGAACACCCTAGCACAAAGAAAACATATTTTGATTTAACTTCATATTTTCAGTCATAGTTCAGTTTTGTGGAGGTTCTATTTCCTGGTCAAGTGTAGGATATGGATTTTGTTTTTTATTTAGGTGTATCGAATTGTTTTAATCTCTCCACTTCAGAGATTTTGTGGAAGTACATACAGAGTTTCAATTCTTATAGAAAACGAACTATCATAAATCTTGCGGAATAAGTTACAGGTCCATTTAAATAGTTGTAAATTTGAAATGCATTTTTTTCATAAAAAGAAATACTAATTATGACAGCATAACTAGCTCTTGTGATGTGCGATGTAATCAAACTCTAGGATCTAAATTCTTACTGTGTTAATTAACTTTTCTATTCTATTTCTACTGGATCCTAATTTTCCTGGTAGTTATCAATAATAACCAGGTGCACAACTACATTCAATTTGCTCTTAGAACCCATCAGCTCAGAATTCAGACCCAAATCTATCTGGCAATGGCATGTACTGCTCAAACCACCCATACAGGCACGGTTTTGACCCTTAAGCCTCATTCTAAAGATCATGCTTGGCCCCTTTTCTTCCAACAACAAGATTATATTATTTTATTATATGATAAATGTTTGGTAAATTTTCATGCCTTACACATTACATTATCTGTTTTACTGCAACAATGCTCCAGTTTGGGATAGTTCACATAATCTTGCCGAACAAATGGCTTTGCAAGTAAACTATTTTTGGCTATGAACCAGAATCGAGAAATCAAAATTGAGACACAAATTTTATAAGAAACAAAGAAGATATGGCAGAACCAATAGAAATATTAGCACAGAAGATAATTTCTTAAGAAGAGATTTTTCCAGCCAAGACAATACTAAATTAATATGAATAACATAACATGATTTGAGAAACCAAATCAGAAGAGATATGAAAATCAGTCAACAAAATGATGGGATTATCATGACTATGAAAACAGCTGAGAAAAGATATAGATTTAGAGGCATGATGTAAAGAGTTTTTCTGATGAGATGCTGTCCACAGGCAAGAAAAGAAGGTTTAAATGATAGCATAATCCATTGTTACCAAAATAATGGAGACATACATTTTTCTGAAGGTTTGCATCACTGCTATTATTGTTCGTAGAGTTATCATCCCCTCGTTCTCTCAAGAGACGATTTTGCTTCAGAGTTTCATTCATAGCTCGTACAGCCCTACATTGAACCGATCCTGGGTTATCACAATATTTCAAACAACTTTCTTACCAACACACATACAAAACATTAAACAAATAAAATAACAAATAACTATGAAGTTTGGATATTAGGAAAGAAGGATCATTAACTGTACTCAACACAGGTACATATCACAATCATGCATTATTTGAGTTAGTTATTTAGCTTAAAGCAGGAACCAGACATAGCATTCAAGTCTCCAATCCTACCAATAAATCAAATTAATACAACTTTGAAGTTAGAATTAAAGCAGAGATTTATGGATAAAGCAATTCAGATTTAATGCTTTTATATGTTACACATAATATCTATAAAGAATCCAGAGATACATGGCCCAGAGGGTAAGGAATCCTCTTAAAACAGGGGTGAGGGGGGAGGGGGAAGGAAAGAATAAATTAAGAAAAATAAATGAAAAAGCTAATCCAGGACCCCTTTCATATTAGGTAAAGGAAACCCTTCTTGATAAGCTTTTAGCTAAATCAGCACTGGCTTGCTTGGACGTAATGACAATGTCAGAAGTTCAACCTCCGCTATCTCCCTCCCCTATAACCTATTTGAGTCCGTGCACCTCCAATGTACTAGAACAAAGTTTGTTCCGTAAAAGAGGAACTACGCATCTGCAACTAAAATTTTTGCATTACATTCAAGTAGAATGCACCATACTACGGCGAAAAGAGCCTATGACTCTATTGTGATAACAAATCAGCTATTAGCACTGCTAACAATCTAGTTCAACATGGTAAGACCAAACAAGTAGAGATAGATCAGCACTTCATCAAAGAAAAACTAGATGGTGGCCTTATCACCGCTGCTTCTTATGTCCCGTCGGGGCTTCATTTAACAAACCTTCTTACAGAGGGTCTTCCCACACGATTTCACATTGAAGCTGGGAATGATAGATATCATTCACTAGCTTGAGGGGGAGTGTTGAGTTACGAGAAAATATTTTGTTGAGTTACAAGAAGATATTGTAATCATTACAAGTATACAAATCTTTTGTAATCATTATTTTAAGAAGAAAGTTCTCAAATGTATATGCTAATGTACTATTTCAAATTATTCAATTCAATAAAGATCTTTTCTCTCATAGCTAAATCCTTTTCAAGATAAATCACACACTTCATTTACCTCGAATTGAATAATATCAGGTACAGAAAGACGACCTAAAAAAGCCACAAATCAAAAGAATAACATCCAGTAGCAAAAGATGTTATCTTTGCTCCACAAATAAATCACTTCCAGCTTTAAAAGCCGGAATATGTTATGTTTGCCCCAACTAGACCTAGTTTAATGAATCTCAATAAATACAAATTACCAGCTCTGCACTGGGCATCTGTAATCCTTCATGAGATTTTAAATAGAAAAAAATAAGACCCCTACTTGATCAGTTTGGTTGCCATGGCAACACCATTTTCTACTTTCTACTAATGGTCTGTAAGCACAACAGAAAAGCCAAATAACTAAAGAGAAAAAACAAAAATCAAACTCTCTACACTTGAAAAAAACAAATGCAGAAGATAACATGAAAGGAAAACCTTTGACAAAAAAAGTTAAGATAAAGAAAGAGTGTATCAACTAGACACCTACCAAAAACAAATATGTTCCGTGAAGAGAATGACCCAGGGAAGTTATCATCTTCAACAAATCCAAGAATACATGCGAGTATGCATATGTCCAAAAAGGAATGAATCACAAAGAATAAAGCATACTAGAAAACAGAAATTCAGCTGGACAGTTAAACATTTCAAACAGATATCACAATATGCCAAGGAAAACACACTTCACAATGAAGCGAGTATAAACCCAGAAGCATATTAGAACAACAATCAACCTTACGATATCATCTCCAATCTCAGGTGTAATGCTGATGCTTCTTCTTCTTATCCTACGGGCTTCTGATGAGGAGGCGCCATCTGACCTATAGCTAGATCTGAGAAATGAACAAACTTTTCTTATAAACCATATGCATAAGAAGAAATCATGAGATTAAAAAGAATAAGGACAAAAAAAAAATCTGCGTCATTCTATATATAATTATTGCATGTGATGAGCAAAGTAGATGCTGGCCCACACAATCACATCCTACTTAATCCCATTCAATTCAACGAATCTAAAAGTAGAGAGGTAAGATATACTTTCATGATGGGTATGTAAGAAAACAGTACTTCAAAAGCAACAAACCACAACAAATTATGAGCAGAAAGGCAAATCATTTCTACAGTCCCTAGTCCAATCCAGCATCTAGACTGATGATAATTAAGGTGGTGATTACTTTTTTTTTTTTCTTATCTATTTAGGTTTTAGCAACATTTCAAAGTGAACTGACAGACAGAATGTGAAGATATTAAAGATTAAAAACGCATACTCGTTGAAAGTTTTGCACAACATAACAATACTATGTGGAATCTAGTAAAAGGCAAATAATTACAATATTAAATCCATAGATTTCTTCATAGCTCAAGTGGATCCCCCCACAAACCTAACACTGCATTTTTTCATGTCTAAAATTTGTCTCAGCGAATCTTACCATAAATCTATATTTGTGTTTGATTTAACCTCAAGTAGCACGCCATTTGATATATACATACACACATACACATATTTTAATCTCTTCCATTACAATCATGTGAAAATACTGATTTCATATAAATAATAATAATAAAAATAATAAAGTGAAAAGCATGACAGAGCAACATAATCCTGGGTAAACAAAAGTTATCAGCCAGTCTTTATTCAGAATGTAAGGAGAACCCTAAACAAATAAATAAATAAATTTAGTAACAACTAAAGACACAGTATACTAGCAAAAACAAGTGGGCAATATAACTTAACAGTATAAAAGCAGATATTTAGGGATAAAAAAGATGACAACCTTGATGTAGCTTGATCATCAGTAAAATCTCTAAATGCTGTCCTATCACCACTAAGCATGGACCGGCCACGTGCTCGAAATGAGGGATGTTCTGGACTGCAAAACCACAAATATTTCAAACACAAAGAAGGCTGAGAATAAGTCATTAAAATTAGTATATAGAATTTGGAGACTGTTTAGATACCCTTGCCACCAAATGCAAAATGATAACATTCAAAATGCCACTAAATGCAAAATGAAAGGCAAACTTGGCATGTCATAAGTCCTAATCAAATTTTTAATGAAAAATCTCCTTAAATTAGTTACTGATAAATTCACAAAAATTTCTATGTCAATCCATCAATAGAAAGAATGCAGGACATAAAAAATAAGTACAGAGAAGTACAGAAGCATGTGCACAAACCACAAAGAACAACTTAATAATATAAACACAAATGACAGATTATGTGGATCATAGAAGCTGAATTTAGAAATTAGGCATCAATAAATCAAGAATCAAAATTCAGATATTTGAACATTGGATGATAGTACAATAACCCTACAGGTCTAATTCCGACAAGTTACACAAGACCAAAAGGAGTCTGCATATTACAAGAGCATCCTAATATAGAAGACAAAAAACAAAATGATATGTGTTGAATATAACAGACTTAGCCCATGTTCTATGTTATTTTGTTACTATTTCTGTTATTTTTATCATCTATAAATAAACATCCCTTTATGTGTATTTTTACACAAGGAAATTAATCCTATACCTATTTCTCTATTTTAATATGGTATCTAGAGCCTAGGGTTAGGGTTAAATTTTTTCCGGTGAACCCACTATTCATCGTCTCATTCAGTTGCCTCCGTTGCCGTTGCCGTAACCTTTGCCGCCGCCGCTGCCGATTGGGTCAGCGACACCACCATCAGGAGCGCCTCATCCAGGCGATTACTGTGCCTTTGGAATCGCGACAATTTAAGCACCAACGCGCCTGTAGTGGCCGTTTTAATTCCGACCACCGTCATCACTGCCGCCGCACGTGGCGGCGTTGTTAAAGAATTTGGTATGACTCGCAGTGAGGCAGATCATTCAGTTTTTTATCGTCATTCGAATGCTGGGTGTATCTATCTAGTTGTCTATGTTGATGACATTGTTCTTACAGGTAGTGATCAC
>Ga0209489_110320_pt1 | contig 10647 bp, 1 predicted proteins | sample SiratrowhiteBW_FD_187527 | JGI IMG/M metagenome (GOLD analysis project Ga0209489, IMG submission 187527) | Root nodule microbial communities of legume samples collected from California, USA - Siratro white BW (SPAdes) (version 2) | ecosystem: Host-associated > Plants > Roots > Nodule | place: USA...
ATATTTTTATTTTTTATATAAAAAATAATATATATATATATATATATATATATATATATATATTACCATTTACGATTATGTACATAATCTTATCTCGATTTTAACTACTTTAATATATAATTATACACTTTCAGGTTAGTTTAATAAATTCAATGATTATATACACTTTTAGTTTTTTTTTATTTGAAAAAAAAAATTAAGCTCATAAATTAATTTCTTTGGTACGTTTTATATTTAGATATTAATTCTTTGGTTTATATTGGAATCAGGTGTTTGCAGGATTTACACTGGCAAACCTTTCGGATAAGATTTCAAGAATATGTGAAAAATAGTTCAGTAGGTGAGCTTTGTGTATCTTAAAGACATGAAACCTAAACTGTGTGAAATGGTGATTTGACTTTGGTTCATAAACAATGAAGTTCGATATATATCACAAAATTCAATGACATTGAAAAGAAAAATGCTTTGATAAACAAGCTTTGTGAGTTAAGCTTCGATATTACATTTGTAGAATTTTTAGTAGAGTTTCTACTCCATATTTTCTCCATATTTTCTTTTTCTCTGTGAAATTTTATTTAATAGGGTCGGCCATTTAATTGAATTTTTTTTCATTATAAAAAGTATTATTTAAGAGAATCATTTGGTACAATTTTTACTTAAAATTAGATAATATTTAAGAGAATCATTTAGTACAATGTATATTCAAATATCAGACTATAATTAAATACATAAATTTAAATTTGAGATATTATATAAGAGAATGATTTAGTACCATTTTTCAAATGTGAGACTTTGCTTATTGACTAATATTTAGATAAATAACTAGTCAGTAATTGAATTTCATTTTTAAATTTTAATACATCATGCTAAAATTATTTCTGTATTTCTTATATGTCAAAAGGTTCCATATAATAAAATACATTATTATAATGAAAAAAATAATTATTGTCTAAAAATCTTGCTTAAGCATAGTTTTACTTAAATTTACAAAACTGTGAGAAATTTACACTAATTTAGTTATAGTTATTAATCGTTAACTAAAAATAATTAATGATATATAAAAAAAATCTAAAACTAATGAAGCAACAATAAAATCTCAATTAAAAGTAATCATAAGATTTATTTTTTAATAAAAATGATAAAAATATATTTGTTTGAGTGCACTTATTATGAACTTGGGTAAAAAACATTCATAACCACAATTCTTTTCTGCTCTTGTGATGTGAATTTTATTGTTTTAATCTTTATATTTAATATTATAACTCCTGTCAAAAGAAACTGACATTATTCACATTTCATTTTATCTTTTTCATATATCATTTGAAAGTCCTCCACAAAAATATAACAATTGATATCCGATATTTGCTTCTATTCCATGCCATACCAACTCCTAAAAGAGCAATAGTAATTTGTAAATTGGCATCTGTTTCAATACAAATTAGAAGTACAATTGCTGAGATATAGAGGTTTTATTAATAATAAAAAATTAAAATTAATTCGAATTTCATATTCAAACAGATTAACTAATAAACATATTAGATAAAATCCTATCTCTTAACCTTGATTAGGTTAAGATATAATGGTTTGTTGTGTTAATCACTAGAAGCTCTCTAATCACCTTATATGCAAAATGGTGATTTGTGCTTAACGCCATTTATTTTATTCAGATATTTAAACTCATTTTAACATGACCAACAAATTAGGCTTGAAAAAAAAAATTATAAGCAATTTAGATTTTTGACGAAATTTGGAAACTAATGATGATTTGAGAAAACAATCTATACAACTTTGAGGATTGTTAGAAAAAATTCAATAATTGATTTTTTTTATGCATAAATACAAATCTAACACGGTGATTTTGGTCAACAGGCAAATTTTGTAGCTATACTTCTCATATTCTTATTTCATCTTAATTATATTTTAAAATTAAAAAAACACAGATACATCTTAAGAGCATAATACTATAACTACTTATATATTTTAACAACTCAATATACTATAAATTATTTACTATTTTTGTAATCAGGATTATTTAATTTATTTTCTTAAAAAATATAGAAACACAGTTTGTATCTCTTTTCTAGTAGTTAATATAATAATAATGATAATAATAAAATTTAAAAATTTGTATGTTTATTTATTTATTATTATAATAATAAAGGGTATAATTAAGTAGTTTTTTTATAGTGTACATGGGTTCAATTGGAATTTCCTAGTCATAGAGTGTTGGTAGCAGCAGCCTGTTACCAGAAAAATAAAATGAGAATATCGTATATTTAAATGGAATAAACATGTATTGTATAAGTTGAAGGAAAGGTTTTAAAAAACATTTCTTCACTGTTCTTAAATGTTTTTACTTTATTAAATAATTAAAAAATGATTTTATTTAATTAATTTTTCTTTTTAATTATTTTTCTATTCTTATTTTCTCTATTTTTTTTTCATCAAAATCAAATACTTAAAATCAGGAGCTTGTTTTTGAACGAATAATTCAAAATAACATAAGTTTAGTCAATTATCGTATTTGACTTCTTTTGTTTGTTTGAATTTCGTTAACTTTATCGCAGTTTTGTTTTTAAAAAACATATTGGTGAGTAAGAAAAAATAGTATTTATAAATTATGTTTAATCTCTACACCAAAGTAATGTAAAACTTTTTGGCATGCATAAACAAGTTCCTCCTTTTTTTTTCTTTCAATAGATGATATTTATGACCTTACTTTAAGTTTTAAAATAATATTGTTATGATAAATTGTCATATTTAATGTATTAATCGAATTTGAGTTCTAATAAACATTTTCTCCCTTCAAGGTATCTCTAATTCTACCTTATACGTTTCCAAAATAATAATTGTGATGACATTAAAGTCTTACACTTACAAAATTATTACTTTTAAGTAGTTCATATCTTCCAATATACTTATTTCTTTACCTTAATATAATTGTCCACACTATAGACTTCCATCAAAAACAAGTTCACATAAGTATTTATACAAAATTATTCACATAATTTAAACTCAAACAAATATATACCCAAATTTTCTACGATTTTCTTCTAGTCTCATAACTTAACTGTTTCTTATTCTTAAAAGAAATATGTTTTTGAAAAAGAAAAATGAGTTAGAGGTACTTAACGATATCTAAATTATTCATTACAAGTCAACCCTAACAAACAAACATATTACACTATAAACTAAGAATAAATATCCATTTTTTCTATTTGGATTATACATGCTTCCGACCATACATATTAGAGATCCTAAAACCTCTAACATATATCAACTCCAAATACCTTCTAAACAATGTATAAAACTATTTTTTTTCTACATCTATTTTTGTAAATAAGTTTATTCAAATATATTACAAATTATAATAAGTGATATTTTATTAAAAAAATATTTAAAAAAAAATAAACATATCCATGTTTTTTTATATCATAAATATAGATTAAGTTAAAAAGATAAATTGGGAAATAAAATTGTAAAAAATAACAATTTACTTATTCTTATAGACTTTTTTTTCTTAATTGTCAATATATTTTTTTGTTCATATCGTTCAATTGTTTTTGACATTTTCACTAGTAATTATTAATAACATTACATCTACTCATATTTTATAGGGGTGTATATAAGTCAGAATGGGTTGAGGCTGGAGAAATTTTTCATTCAATCCAATTGAAAAAAAAAAAAATTGATTTGAGTTTTAAGCCGAATTTTTGTTTGTCTTTTTTTAAAAAAAATAAAATCTATTAGGTTACATGTTTTAATATTTTTTTCTAAAATGTGAAATTTCAAAAAAATATATATTTTTGTTATTCCAAAAATTAGATTATATTATTTAATATTTAAGGATTTAAATAATTTAATATTTCAAAAAACATATTTAATTAATAAAATAATAAAACAAAATAAACTATATTTATATTATTATTATTTAATAATTTCGATCCGATTAACATAAAATTGAATCTAAACCAAGTTCTGTTTCTCTATATTATAACTAGATATTTTCATATTAGTACTTTTATTTTTATATATCTGTTTCTCACTCTATCTTTAAATTAAAATTTTCAACATTTAAAAAAGTAATCACTGTGTTTTAAAAAAGAGTGCTATTTATACTGTTTTCACTTTCCAGTGCAGTACATGATACTTTAGTTATTTCTTTCACTGCTAAGCAAAACCACGTCGTTTTGAGAAAAGCAAAACGAGCGAAGAGAAACTTCTGAAACCTCACATCTGCGTTGCCCTCACTGAACGCGATCCAGAGAGAGACACACCGCTCCTTAACGACGCCGTTTCGTGCAGCGCAGTCGCATTCGCAAGCAGAGAGAATCGATGGAGAAGGGAAAGGGAGTGATGGTATCGGGAGGACGAAGGTGGGCCGTTGACTTCTCCGACAATTCCACTTCTCGCGATATTCCCGATCCTCCCGGTTTCTCTCGCGCTTCTCTCGACCAGGTTCCTTCCCACGCACGCTCCAATTTCTTTCGTCTTTTCAAATTATTTTTTATTTAAGTTCAAATTGGAATTCAATCGTGCAGGACGATTCGACGCTCAGTCGCCAGAAGAAGGACGCTGAATCCAATTGGAAATCTCAGGTTTTTCTTCTTTTTTTTTTGTTTAATTATTTTTTTGGTTTTGTTAATTGAGGAAATATTGGTTAATTTTATTTGATATTGGTGTTTTTTATGACTGTTGTTATTGTTATGAACAGAAAGCTTGGGAGGTGGCACAAGCCCCTTTGAAGAATTTGCTGATGATGGGATTCATGATGTGGATGGCTGGTAGCACAGTCCACTTGTTCAGCATTGGGATTACTTTCTCTGCTCTTTGGCAACCCATTAGTGCCTTGCAGAGTGTGGGAAAGAGTATGTTTTCACTTTCTCATCTCGTTTTAGTTTATGTTTTTCAATTGAATGCTTGATCTTAGACCTATGGTACTCTCTTTATATTTTAATGACGAATTCATTGATCTGTGATGAGTAAGTGTGTGTTTGGAGATCAGATATTTTGTTGACATGTATGGGTAAACAACTTAGTTAAGTGCTTTTTGGATAAGTGCTTATTATGTTAGCACGTATGGCTTATGTACTAGTTGTTTCTATAATCAACAAGTGCAAAAGATTAAATTGTTTTCCTTTAAGTTGTAAGTTATTTTTATAAGTTTTCCTCAAGGGCTTTTGAAATAAGCTAAAACGAATTAAGCACGTATTATCAGCTATTTTTATAAGGTTTTACAAATTGTTATAGAAGTGCTTGTAGCATAAAAAAAAAGCTCGAATAAGTTGCAAATAAGTTTCTCCGGTGCACCCTTTGGTCCCATTCGGTAGAGAGAAGATAAATAGGGTGAATGAAATAAAAAGAATGAGTGGAAATATGTGAGAAATAAAATAGAAGTTAGAGGTATATGTTGAAGAGAAATAGAGAAGAGACGAGGAGGGATGAGTGGAAATAGATGAAAAATAATATAGTGGGTGGGTTCCACCAATTTCAAAATTAATTCTCCTCTGAATCCCCTAAACCAAACAAGGCATTAATTGAAAGCTTCATAAGAGAAGTTTGAAAAAAAGAAAAGAATTAAAAGCTTTGAAAACTCAGTATTAGTGATTGGTTAACTTGTATTGTGGTATTCTTTCTTCTGTGTGTTCCCCTTATTTTCAGAATTGGTTCGTTAGTTGTTCTATGGTGTTTGAGCCTTCAAGGGTATAGAAGGTGTTTTTAGTATCCGTTGATATTCATTCTCTCCTGGAATGGCTGATACTCTGTACTTTGTTTTTATTACATTGACACAAGATGTTCTATTAGTGGATGTGTTTTTGGTCTTTAGGTTTACTAGTTCATTTGTTGGCTTGAACCTCATGAAACATCTACTTGAGAACATTGGTTTGACTGGGATTGTTAATGCATTCTATTGGTTTTTGCAGTTTTTGAGCCCTACAAAGACAATAAGGTGGAGCTTCTTGGACCTAAGTTGTTATTTATAGCCCTTAATTTGGGTGGCTTGGCACTCGGTGTTTGGAAGGTAATTTGTGCCTCTCAGTTGTCATCATGATACTTGTATTTCAATTTTAATTAAATGTATGTGTCATTGTTGTTATCAAACTCTTACACTGCTTTCGATTACGATCCCTTGACACAAAAACAAGTTAAATTGCTTGTAAGCTCCGTTGTTTATATATCATGTTCCGGAAAACTGTAGCAAATTTGGTAAACTCTGCTCTACAAGCAAGTTTGCAAGCCTAGATTTATGTGTGGTTTTGGCCTCAAAATGTATAGCTTTGGTTGATTTTGTTTGATACTTGGATTAAATTGCTTTTGTTCTGTAATATACACGTGGTATATGAAGCTAATTTTATGTTTTCATTATTATTTTTATCCTGATTTGTAATACTACAACAAAAATGTAAATGCCTAAATATAGTATAATGTGAGTCAAGTGTTGAGTTTTGTTTTTACTTTGTTACTTATGTTTGCTTTTTATGGAGTTTGAATGTTTCATATTAATATGGATATGCTATTGAACTGCATTTTAGTAATAGAATCTGTTTTTTATTAACACTTTTGAAGAATTATTTGAGTTTAGTAGGATTCAGCAAGTTTATCTAGACTCTCAAGTTTGATAACTTGATTTTATGTACTTTTTCTTAAATTCATATGTGATTGTCCTGTTGTGCAGCTCAATGCATTGGGGCTTCTTCCCACGCACACTTCAGACTGGGTCTCATCCTTGCCACCTGCTCAGGTTTGATTTCTGTTTTTAATTTTTACTTATGTTTGAGATATGATTTGATTGCATTAAATAGGGAAATATGATATGATTTGATGGGGAAATATCTTACCGAATATTTTCCCATTATTAGATATTGATTTGTTGCTTGTTATTGTATCTCTTATTCATTAAAAATAAGAATACTCATGTGTACCCAACATGCGGAATTCTTTATATTCCTTCATGTTTCTCTCCTCTCAACATGGTAGAATAGTGATACCATCTTCCATGGCCTGTTTTGTAACTAATCCTTTGAAAACCATACACATTTGCGTGATATTTGTTCTAGGCTTTGTAATATTTGAGCTCTCTTCAGACAGTAGTTAAAAGCTAGACATATTATTTTGCTGGCTCCATCTTATTATAAAAATAAACCCGAGCATATTCTAGCATCTCTTCTTGACTATTCAGTTGGGGAAATAGATTAATTCAACACTTTACTGTTTTATTCTCCCAGGTTGCAGCTACATGCTTTAGAAATCTGAATTTAATTTGATAAATATTAATCATCTTGTCATTGTATCATCTTGTGAAATTGGTGTACAATCTTCTTTAAGTTATGTGAGAAATAATGAATTTCGACATTATGAAGATGCTTCTAATGATGAATTTCTTATCAAAGGGTTTATTATTGACAACCTGCAGTTCCAGTGAGCTATGGGGATTTTATTCTATTAATCCACATTTCTTGTAAACCCTTTTCTTGGTTTATTTTCATATTCTTCCCATGATGAAATCAATAATCTATCATTTTTATTTTAGCACTGCTGCTTACAACAGTTATTGCTACTGGTTCTTGATTTTTCCTAACTGTAAATATAGTCCCTTTCATACTTTTCAATTCTATAAGCTGGAATTTCTCTTGTCCTCGTATTTTTTCTACACTTAGGTCTCAAATTTAGTTCCTGATCTTCCTATTGTTAGAGTTTGAGCGACAATTCCTTTAAAACAGTAAAAGGGGAAAAAAGGGCAATGATTTATGTTAGGTAACTGTACACTTGAAATTGCATGTTCATTGATAATTCAAATTTAATCATTTTTCCTTTATTGAACTGAAACTGGTCTCCGAGGTGGCAAAGAATGTTTGCAAGTCATTCTATGGTATTTGTTGTGTAATATAATTAGGAGATAATTATCCCATAATTAGGGCAGATTTCATTTTCTATTTATTAGGAAAGATTTGTTTTTTGTAACTGTAATTACAGGTTTGATTAGGTTTGATTACAGATTTTTCTTTCCTCAATTAGGTTGTGAATAGTCTATAAATTGTAATCACATCTGAAAAGATATAGATATAAAAATAAGATTCAAATCTTCAATTTGGTATCAGAGCTCCCGATCTTGGGAGACTCTGCTTCTGCATTTTTCAGGCAGCCTTTATTGCTGCAATCTTTTCTTCCTTTCACCACCGCCGTCCGCTACTGCCGGAAAAATTTTCAGTGAGTTTTTTGACGGGACCACCACCATTAGAACCGGAATTCGCCGATCTACAAAGCCCAATTGGTTTCGCCTCCACCAGAAAAAACCCACACCTACCGGGGGGTTTTTTTTCTTTCGGTTTGTGCATTCAATTCTCACCAATGTCGGATGGAAGAACAACCTCGTTTCTCAACCCCAATGATCTACTGGTGTTGCAAGGCTCTTATCGTCTTGATGGACGTAACTATCTTCAATGGGCCCAGTTGGTTCGCACTACCCTCAAAGGCAGGAAGAAATTGAATCACCTAGAAGGGGACCCTCCAGCCGACCCTACACAAGAAGCATGGGATGATGAAGACTCTCTTATCATGACCTGGCTTTGGCATTCTATGACACCAGAAATCAGCCGGAATTGTATGTTCTTCTCTACTGCTAAGGAGATTTGGGAAAACCTTAGTCAGACGTACTCTATGAAAAAGGATACTGCAGCATGCTACGAGATAGAGAACAAGATCTTCAATACCAACCAAGGGAGCCTTTCAGTAACAGACTACTATGGGAAGTTGAATGGCCTATGGATCGAATTAGACCAGTATCAGAATTTGAAAATGCAGTGCACAATTGACTCTTCCACACTAGCAAAGTTCCTTGAAAGGGTACGGATATTTAAATTTCTTTCTGGATTAAACTCTGAATTTGATCCAATTCGGGTTCAAATTTTGGGTAAGGAGATACTGCCTTCTCTCTCGGAAGTTTTTCACATTGTACGCGGGGAAGAAACTCGAAGGTCAGTAATGTTGGATGGGGGCAGCTCTGTTGATGGTTCAGCTCTGGCTACTGGCAAGACTCCTATAAGAGGTCCATCCCCTTCATTTGAAAGGCCTCCCACAAAGGCTAACCGTGATGATCGTTGGTGCAGCTACTGTAGGAAGACGGGCCATACTAAGGAAATGTGCTACAAACTTCATGGAAAGGAGAAGGTCTTGGAACGCACCAGAGGATTCAAAGGTACTGTACAAAGGCGTGCTAATCAAGCATCGTCTGACTCTGATGATGCGAGAGCCCCATCTATACCACAAGCAGAAAAGGAGGTCCCAGCTCTCAGCAAAGAAGAGTTGGAACGTTTACGAACTCTCATGGACTCTCTTAGTAAGACATCTAGCTCTTGTTCCTTAACCATGACTGGTAAGAGTTCTAGCTTCTTATCCTTTAATGCTTCTAATACTGAGAATATCTGGATAATAGACTCTGGTGCTACTGACCATATGACACCTCATTCCTCTTATTTTTCATCCTATACTGCTTCATCTGGTAACCAACATATTACTGTTGCTAATGGTTCCAATACCCCCGTTACTGGTTGTGGTCATATCCTCCTTCAACCTTCCTTTCCCTTACAAAATGTGCTTCATGTTCCCAAACTATCTAATAACCTCTTGTCTATTCGTAAGGTTACCCAAGATTTAAACTGTGCAGTGACTTTTTTTCATTCCCATTGCGTTTTTCAGGATCTTGCCACGGGGAAGACGATTGGAATTGCTAAAGAACAGGGCGGGTTATACTACTTACAATATGAAGACAATACAGAGTGTACCAGACTGAAGGCACTCTCTTCTAATCTTCAGTCAGGCCCTGAATCTTGGTCTTACTCTCAAATATGGCTTCAGCACAAACGTCTTGGTCATCCTCCATTCAGTCTCTTAAAGTCCTTATTTCCTGCTTTATTTACAAAAGTGTCTGTTGAGTCTTTTCATTGTGAGGTTTGTCAGTTTGCTAAACACCACCGAACAACTTTTCTTCCTAGTAATAATAGAAGTTCTCAACCTTTTGATCTTATTCATTCAGATGTATGGGGACCTTCACCTATTAGTAATATCTCGGGTGCAAAATGGTTTGTTTCATTTATTGATGATTGTACTCGGGTTACTTGGATATTCCTCATGAAAGATAAAACTGAAGTTTTTCACTTGTTTGTTAACTTTTACCGAATGGTTCAAACACAATTTGGAATCCCAATTAAGAGATTGCGTTCCGATAATGGAAGAGAGTATGTGAACAAAAACCTTTCCACGTTCCTTAAGGAAAATGGGGTTGTTCATGAATTAACCTGTGTGGACACCCCTCAACAAAATGGGGTTGCAGAAAGAAAAAATCGTCATCTTCTTGAGGTTACTAGAGCTTTACTCTTCCAAATGTCTGTTCCTAAATCTTACTGGGGGGAAGCAGTCCTGACGGCCACTTATTTGATCAATAGATTACCTTCTAGGGTTCTAGATGGTGTTAGCCCTGTTCAGCTTATAACCACATTCTATCCTTCTATTCCCATTATGACTAGTCTTAAGAGTCGTGTCTTTGGTTGTCCTGTGTTTGTCCATGTTCATAGTCCGAATCGGGGTAAGTTAGATCCTCGGGCCATCAAATGTGTCTTCGTTGGTTATGCATCCAACAAAAAGGGATAC
>Ga0209489_110321_pt1 | contig 10647 bp, 17 predicted proteins | sample SiratrowhiteBW_FD_187527 | JGI IMG/M metagenome (GOLD analysis project Ga0209489, IMG submission 187527) | Root nodule microbial communities of legume samples collected from California, USA - Siratro white BW (SPAdes) (version 2) | ecosystem: Host-associated > Plants > Roots > Nodule | place...
TGGTGGCCGTTCCCGTCCATCACCAGGATTCCTCGCTGCTTGCGAATCTCGCTGCGGCACAGGCACTTCTCATGCGCGCCCCGTTCGCGCCGAAGGCCGGAGCCGGCTCGCCCTGCGAGGTGCTGCGCCTGCCCGTCTGAGCGCATCCACCACACGTGTTCCGCGAAATGTCGGCCGCAGGAAAAACTGAGTCTATCAGAGCCTATAAAAACAGGGTTCGCAAACTCATTTGAGTCTATTTTTCAGGTAGCATTGAGTCCAAATAGCGGGATTTTCGGCAGCGCTGAGTCCACCACAATTGGCGAACTTGATCTAGCCGTGACCGAATGGTACTTTTATCAAGGATGGCAATCACTTACGGCACTCGCGAGCTGTTCCAGGCACTCCCCTGGATGGACATATCTCGTCCTCTCGAGGCGGCATCAGATACAATCGCTCGCTTCGATGAACGGATGGCTTGTGACGATGGTGTAGCCGCCAGCGTAGAGAGCCGAATTCACTTCCGAGAGGCTTGCTCTACGCTATGGCTGGAAGGTTATCTCGTCCGACTTGAGGATCTGGTGCTCCATGATGCCTGTACGGGCGTTCGCGCTCCAACTCCCGAGCTTTTGGCCGCAGCAGAGGTCCTACGAATTCGGCGTGAGCTTTGCGGCCATCCACCTGAATGGTCAATGAGCGAGGCTGGACTGCTCGCATTGACAAGGAGAACATGTGTCGACGCAGCTGACCTCGAGTTACCTGACCAGCGCCACGCTTTTGCGCCTCAACCGGAAGACGATCGGCCTTTTCAGGCGTGCCCCATGCCCACTTCGGGCGGAAGGAGCTCTAACTCGGCTAGCGAACAGTGCGGCGAACAAGAGCAAGTTCGGCGGTGGTTGACGATCGTACAAGCGACAGAGGACATGCCCCCTGTTCTATCGGCGGCCTTCGCTTGGGTCGCTCTAGCAACCGCCAAGCCGCTTCAGGGCCGAGACTTCCTCGGGATCCAATTGGTAGCCGCCTTGTTCCGCTACAGAGGGAAGACAAAGTTCCATCTTCCGTCCCTGAATATCGGCTTGAGAGCCGCGGCCTATCGTCGTGGCAGAAATGATAACCTTTCCGTGCGACTTTGCGGGTTCCTGCGCGCGGTCAAAGCCGCAGCCGAAGCAGGACTAAGAGACCTAAGCGAGGTAACGCGTGCAAAGCAGCGGATGGAAGAACGCTCAGGCGGCAGAAGGAGAAATTCAAGACTCCGGGATCTCATTCAGCTGTTCCTATACTCGCCCGTGGTGACCGTACCGCTGGCCGCCAAGTCACTGAGGGTTTCCCCGCAAGCGATCGAAGGGATGATTAAGGCACTTGGACCAAAGTTGCTTCGTGAGCTCACGGGAAGGGCTCGAAACCGGGTCTGGACCATACTCTAGGTGGCCCCAATCAATGCGGCTCGTTATCGGAGCCGGACACGGGCTTCAATGGTAGAATTGGCCCGACGCGTCATTCTCCGCATGGTGAATTCGAGCGGCCGCGACTCCAGTGTGGACCTCATTGGAGAGGCATTCGCCCTCCCCTGCCTTTGCTATTCCGAGAACGGATGTTCGGATTACGGTGTGGAGCAGGTCCACTTCGTTTAATCCGCAGTCGCAGTTAGGCGGTCCAGGGATCGATCATCGTCAGACCGGCAGCCTTGAACGCGCTCGGGTCGCGCGATGCCATGGCGACCCCATGCGCGGCGGCGATGTAGCCGTCGGGCGTGGGGAAGATCACGCCCTCCATCAGCAACCTTGGGCACGTCTCGAGATAGCAGATCATAACGGGCGGCAATACCCATTAATGACCGCTTTCTGTCCAATGGCGTCCATCAGCAGGATTTGGCTGCGCGCTTATTGAGGCCGTCCCCTAATCCTTTCAACTTCGCGTATTCAGGAAGCCAGACGAACACGCTTTGGCGGCTGCGGCCTAGTCCGAAAGTCTTCCCTTCCGTTGCGCGAAGAACACAGTAGGTTGTGTTAGAGCATAATGACGACCGGCGGTATTGCGCGCCGGTAATTCTTGGCGGAGCAGAAAGCTATACTGCTCTGGGGGGAAGACTGTGGTTCGGATTCGTCTTGTTGAGATTCAGAACTTTCGAGGTATCAGATCGCTTAAGTGGGCACCCAGGGACGGTTGGTTCCGGCGACAGCTGCAAGACGACGATCCTCGATGCGATCGACTACTGCCTCGGCGCGCGGCGGTTCCCCACCGATAACCACGGAAGACAAAATGAATCCTAGTTGGGAAAGCACAATTGAGGAGGTTACCGAAGCGATGCGCAACCACGTGCGCCCGCAGTTAGCGCAGACGAATGCCCGGCGCACGATGCCGAATAGGAGGTGAGCTCAGAAAGTCAGGTGCTACGTCGCCCTCGGCGTCAATTTCTGACCGCCGTCTTCCCCGAGAGGCTCCGACCTGGTGCCCATGGGAAGCGTGAGATGCATGTTGCAGACGACGCCAGTTGGCTCGAAGAGAATCTCCGTCCCACCGCCAAACTGGTCGAGGGCGCGAGACAGAAGACGCAGCCCGAATCCGCGTTTCGGCGGAGCGGATACCGGCGGCCCTTCCTTTTCCTGCCACCTGAGATGGAGAACATCGTCGACCATGCTGGACCGGAGCGACACGCGACCGTCAGGCACCGACAGAGAGCCGTACTTTGCGGAGTTGGTCGCGAGCTCATGCAAGAGGAGCGCAATGGTCAACGCAAACTTCGGCGGAAGAAGAACGTTCGGTCCCTGGATCGTCACCCGTGAGGCGACGTACGGACCGAGCTCGGTTGCGGCGATGTCTCGGACGAAGGCGCCCTGCCCGTTGGCCTGTTCAATGAGGTGGTCCGTGGCAGTGAGTGCCGCGAGCCGGTCAAGGATGTCGCTCCGGATTTGCGGCTGATCGCGCAATTGGACGCTGATGATCGCGTGGATGGTCGCGATCTTGTTCTTGAGCCGGTGAGCCAATTCCTGCACGGCAAGTTGGCGCAGCTGCTCCTCGTCTTCGAGACGCTTCGCCAAGCGGCGGAAATAGTCGCCCGCACCTACCAGAAAGAGGGACACGAAGCCGAAGGCAATGAGCGTCACCTTGTCACCGTAGCGCGTCAGCGAAAAACTGAATGCCGGCGGCATGAAGCCCCACCAGGCGGCTAGGCCGCCGACGACGGCGACCAGCACGCCCGGGCCGACGCCTCCCAGGAGCGCGGTGAGAGCCACGGCCGGGTAGTACGCGATGAGCGGGGACGCGTCCTGGTCGAGCCATTGAAGCCACACTTCGAACAGGGTAGCGCCGACGGCGCAGACGACCGCAAACCCGTAGGCTTGAACCGAGCCGGGAGGAATGCGCCGGCGCTGGCGGGCCAGCACTGCATCGACAGCCGCGGTGAGCTTATCCACGTCGGCTTGCCGCATCGTTTCACCCGCGGAAAGATAGGGCTCAACCTCGTCGGTCAAAACCGTACCACACTGCCAATGCCGGTAAATCGCTTTATCTAACCCGAGTCCGCTCGAAGACTAGCGGGCCGGCACCGCAGCATCGGCGTCGGCGACAACCTTGGACTAGCCGCCGAGGCGCTTCTCAACCCCCTTACGGGTATTGCCGACCTTCTTGACAGCCTTCTTGACCGCGGAGGCCGACCGTCCTGTCTTCTTCGCCTCATAGCGCACTTCGTATTCCTGCCCACCAGCCACCCGAGCGCGATCCTGCTTGCGCCCGCGTACCGTCTTCTTCTTCGCTGCTGCCATCGGCTCCTCCTGTGTAAATCGATGACGATGCAACACTGCAAAGGATTCAGCGGTTCCGTGCTGAAGTCGACGATCAACTCGATCCTTATGAGCGCCATCAAGTCATGCCGGCAAGTGACCAATGCCCGGCCTCCGTCTGAAACGCCGCTCGACCTAGACGCAGCTGTCCGTGCGCGTCCGAGAACGCGAACACATTCATTCGGCGATGTGCTGCCGCAGCTTGCGCGCGAGATCGCGCTCCAAGGCTTCAGGGGTCGCTTGCGATATTTCGCTCTGCATCGTCGGTCACCGCGGCACGTTCGACCGAACGCAGGCGCATCGGCCTTCCGCCCGGCGGATTCCGGGGTCCTTCGTCCAACGAGCAAAGCGCCTCCAGAATCTCATCGATGGTGACCGCCGCCTTTAGCCCTTCCGGCGCCCGCACAGGACGTGATGGCGGAAGCGTCTGATGCCCACGAGGCCAGAATGGCGCGCTTCTCGGAGAGGCTGAGACCCGGATGCGAGACCACATCTTGCGGATGTTCGAAGGCCGTACCTGGATGAAGGAGAGCGTTGAGATCGACTACGTTGTCGTTGAGCGCGGTCGTCGGCCGCATGGCTACCTCCGTTTTTGAGACGAGCTAAAGGGATTGCCGCGCGGGCTGTCCCGCGCGGCTCGATCGATCCTGGTGGCCGCGTCCGATTCAGGCGGCCTGGGCTTCGATTTGCGGAGCGGCACCCTTGATCGCGATGCGGCGCGGTTTCATCGCCTCGGGGATCTCCCGCTGCAGGTCGATGACGAGCAGGCCGTTCTCGAAGCGGGCGCCCTTGACCTCAACGTGGTCGGCCAGGGTGAACTGGCGCTTGAAGTTGCCCGCCGAGATGCCGCGATGCAGGAAGGTCTTCTCTTCCTTTTCGCTCTTGTAGCCTTCGAGCGTCAGGACGTTCTGCTCGACCGTCAGCGCGACTTCATCCGGCGAGAAACCGGCGAGCGCCACCGAGATCTGGAAGCGGTTCTCGTCGAGACGTTCGATGTTGTAGGGGGGATAGGTCTCGTCGGCGGTCCGCTGGACCTCGTCGAGGACGTCGAAAAGGCGGTCGAATCCAAGGGGAATCCAATCATACCTCATATCCAAATCCTCCTTGGAGCAAGATGGGTACGAGCAGGCTCCGGACACCGTCCGGGCGCCCGTCTCATTCTCGGGACCCCGAAGGCATCCCGGTCGCCGCGGTGGCGGCGACGCCAAAAAAAATTTAGAAGCCCGAAAAAAGTTTCAAGGCCACGGCGCGATTTTTTTCGGGTAGGAAACGCGATGGTTAATGCTCTCCTGGCCAGTCTAATCCCGGGCTCGCCGTAGCGCGGCCTGCAGCCCCTCTCTTTCCTTTTTCCACCGGGCGTCCTCGGCCTGCGAACGCATCTCGAGGGCCTCGGCCTCCGCCTGCATGGCCGCAGCCCTCTTCGCATGCTCGCGCTCGGCTTTGTCCGGCGCGGCCTGCGGCTTCGCCGTCGCCTTCTCGCGCCGCTCGCGCTCCTTTTTGCGAACGGCCTCTTCTCGCCGGCGCTCGGCCTCCCGCCGCCGCGGCTCCTTCGAATTCGCCGGCGGCCTTCCTAGTCTCGCGTTCGCTGATCTTAGGAGAGGTTCGGTTCTTCGGCTTCGCTCGACCCTTTCCACGCTGAGCCCCGCTCTCGCCGGATCCTAAATCGCTGGGCAGATCGGAGTGCTCGGCAAAACTTCCGCTCGACCCTGCCGGGCGCTTGAGCACCACGCCGGGCTTGGACATCGTTGCGGCGACCACGTTCGGATCGTTCGTCTCCTTGGCGACGCCTTGATGGAAGAGATTGCTGCCGGCGCCTCAGGCGTCCAGCGCGGCCTTCATCGAGGGCGCCGCGATCGCGAGATCGTAGAAGCCCAGCGAGGTCTGAAACGTCTTGAGCTTCCTGGCATGAATGCAGGCTCGCAGAGCTCCTAGCGCCGGCGCGCGACCCAGACGCCTATAAGGAACGCAATTAGGAGCGACTGCAATGGGGCCTTGACGGTCACCTTACGCAACTGATCGGCCCAGCGCATCGCCGCATCCGAGGAAGGCGAATGGAGCGGCGGACGCCCCCTTCCCGCTTCTGCCCAGTCGCGCGGCTTTGCGCCCGGTACCTGCTCGACGACGTCCGGATCATTCACAAGCCCGGACGCTTCCGTCATTGCCGAGGCTTCTCTCATGTCCATGCGGCTCTCCTACTCCGACTTCAGGCGGACTTGCGCTGCGGCTTGGCCGCTGGCTTCTTCGCAGGCTTCTTGCCCTCGATCGGCATCAGCATTTCCTTCTGACCAGCCGCCGCCTTGCGTGGCTTCTTGGTCGACTTCCTCGGGGCCTTCTCGGAGGCCTCGCCGCGCACGCTACGCCGCAGCGCCTCCATCAGGTCGACGACATTGCCGGCGGCGGGCCGCTCCTTCGGCGTGATCGGCTTGCCGCTGCGCTTCTGGTTGATGAGGTCGATCAGCGCAGTTTCGTAGCGGTCCTCGAACTTCTCGGGCTCGAAGGATCCGGACTTCTGGTTCACGATGTGCTTTGCGAGGTCCAGCATGTCCTTCGTCAGCCCCACGTCCTGGATCTCGTCGAAATACTCCTGCTCGCCGCGCACTTCGTACGGGTAGCGCAGCAGCGTGCCGACCAGGCCCTTGTCCAGCGGCTCGAGGGCGATGATGTGCTCGCGATTGGTCAACACCACTCGGCCGATGGCGACCTTGTCCATCTCGCGGATGGTCTCCCGTATTACCGCGAAGGCGTCGTGGCCGACCTTGCCGTCGGGTCGCAAATAATAGGGCCGGATCAGATAACGGGGGTCGATCTCCTTCCGGTCCACGAACTCGTCGATCTCGATGGTCCGCGTGGATTCGAGCGCGACGTTCTCCAGCTCCTCCTTGGTCACCTCGATGAAGGTGTCCTTGTCGAGCGCGTAGCCCTTGACGATGTCCTCGTTCTCGACCTCATCGCCGGTGTCGGCGTCGACCTTGAGGTATTTGATACGGTGACCAGTCGTCCGGTTGAGCTGGTTGAACGAGATCTTTTCGCTTTCCGAGGTCGCCGGATAGAGCGCGACCGGACAGGTGACGAGCGAGAGGCGGAGAAAGCCCTTCCAGTTGGCGCGCGGGGCCATGATTACGCAGAACTCCGTTGAGGGCGGCTCGGATTCAAGACGGACGGCTAATCATGGTTCCGACAGCTCGACAGCTCTCACGGACCACTTTTTTCAGACGGAGGATCGACTCTTTCGGGGTGTTCTTGTTATGTTCTTTCATGAGCGATCGAACCGCGAACTGGCGCATGCCGACCCCCAAACAGATGGAAAAGATGGCCGCTGTCGTCGGCAGAAACGTGCCGCCGAAGCCAGGATTGGCTCCGGACGACGATCTGCCGCCAGAATACTGGCAAGCGCTCCTGCAGGACCCGCGCGCAGATGGCGGCCTTCCGGCCCCGACCGAGTCCCGAAGCCTGCTGCGACTGAGCCAAATTCCCCAGCATTTACTGAGGGTGTCATGCCGCCGCTGCGCGAGAACCGTCGAGATCCAGAAAGCCGACGCCATCAGGCTGTACGGTCCGGATGCGGTCTGGAGGAACGTTAGCCAACGCCTGCTGGACAACACGTGCTCGGAGAGGACCGGGCGCCATGAGGAGGACGGCTGCTGGCCCGCGTTCGAGTAGTCGCCGGCCCCGCCGGAACTGGATGCTGCCATGGCACCGAAGCATCATCCGACGCCCCTTAGAGGCGGCGATCGCAAGGCGCTCACCAAGGAGCTCGGCCGAGCACGCGCGATGACGGCGATCCTCGCAGCGCAGTCCGCCGAAGCCCGCGCGAAAGGTGAAGCTCTCATCCGTCAGACCGACAAACTGCTCTGCGAATCCTGGAACGAACGGATGTGGGCCGACGGCGGGCCAATCGACCCCTCGCCGACGGTCGACCAGGCCATCAACCTCCGTACAACTGCGAAGATGTATCGGGCCGCGAGGAGGAATTTTCGCAGCGCACTACTTCTTCACCAGTAGTCCCATAGTCCGCGCCATCCGCCTTACAGATCCCGCGTGGCGGCCCAGATCGGCGGCTATCTTAGACACACCGACTCCCTGCCGGGCCAGCCTGACACCAATCGTCGGACCTCCTGCTCGGCCCATTGCTTCGGCTTCGGTGTTTTCATCGGAGAAGCTCCGCCGTCGACAACTGTTACTCCGACAGAGGCGCTAGATAATTTCGGTCTAGGACCGTCGGTCTTGCGGCGCCGTCGAACAACACCGTTATGCCGGTGGTGCGAATGCTAATCTCGACAACGGTGCCTGTCTTGTGAGCTAAGTCTGGAAACTGAATGATCCCAAGCCCGCTCATCTGGAAACGAGTGCCGACAACAAATCTGTCAGTCTTTCGAGCGATCATGCGCAAATCCCAGCTCGTCTCATTGCGAACCGACAAGACGCTTCTGTGCGTTCGCCTTTTCCTTTGTCTTTGCTGTGACGAACTGAACTCCGACGTGAGATCCATCCACCCAAATCAACTCGCAGCGCCGAAATGCAAGACCCGTGGAGAGGACAGAACCAAGAAGAATTCTTGTGCTTTCAGGGGATCTGTTAAGCCCTCGACCTCGAGCTTGGCACCGCTTGCAGCGGCATCGAGAAGAATGCAGCTTCGTCGCCACGTCCCATCGACGCCCATGATGCTGACGGTATGCTTGTGTTCAAACCGAACGCGGTGCGCCTTTCGACTGTTTCCCGTCATCTGCAATCCCCAAGTTCAAATCAGTTTCTCCAAATAAATGCGCCGCCTCCCTGCGCGTTTCGGCAATAAGCAAATCGATCTTCGTCGACTGAGCCAGAAGAGTCGTCCTGTTCGTTTCATTCAGTTTTGTCTGCCCCACGATCAATCGGATGCAGCCATTCGCGAGTTCAAGATTGAAGATGGCCTGACGGATGTCATCTGTTGTTTGAATTTCGAGAGATTGAACTTGCGACAACAGAGCGGCGACGTTCGCCACAATCTCAGGCAATCTCTGGCACGAGGGACTTGTCTCAGACTTTGCCTTGTAGGGTGGCCGAAATTTTAGCACTGACGACATCGTCGCAACTCTCTATTCGCGGATCGGCGCTGCTGTGCCGAAGATGATCAAAAAAGTGATGATGAAAAATACAGCCTTACGCGAGTACAACAGGACAGGCCAACTCGGACTAGGCTTGCCATAACAGCCATGGCCACGCTGGCCATCTGTAGAATGTCCGTGCTCAGAATTATGCCAAGGCGATTGACAAACGGTTACGAGGTTGCGAGCAGCCGGTATTGTAGTATGCAAGTTGCGTCGAGAACGCTATCGAAATTCGGCGAACAATGGCTTGCGCAATACGCCGGGCATCGGCTGCAACTTGGCCAAGTAGCGGTCGCCGTCGAACTAAATCATCCCCTTCTTCGTGGCCCGCAAGCTACGAACGTAATACCCTTGTCGCTGAACCGTTGACCTAATCTCGTCGCTTACTCTGAGAATTCTTTTTCTGCTCTTGCGCCACTTATTTGCAGAGTAAGCCCCGGGTATCGCGGAGCCTGTGCTTAGAACGAGCAAGTCACGCTTCCCATTGCGATAGACATCAAACATTTTTCGCCCCCCGCTAACGCCTGTCGAAGTAAACACGAAATATGTTCCGATCATTCTGATCGAGCAGCTTACTACCTCGAATGCCTGCGCGGGTTGCAAATGTGCAACGCTCCCCGACTTCAGCTTCGCGACGTGCCAAGCCTGCGAACACGGGAAGCTCATGAAATCGGGACAATAGCTGTCCACAGACCTTCACTGGAACAGGTGGACAAGGCTAAGCCTGCGCATTTCGAATCCCCGCTCTGTGCTATGCGCCGGAACGACGGATGGCGATTCCTTCCGCGTCAATGGAGTTCGTGATGTTGATGTTCCGGGAGCGGCGCCTTGCTTATCGCACGATCGAGGGCTGGGCTCGGTCGGTATTGTTGGAAGTTGGAGCCATTCGCGAGTGCGAGGAGCATGGTTGGATGCAGGACCGTACTGATCCGCATGCTCATCATCGCGCGATCGAGATTGCTCGAGAGATGCCGCCGCCCGGGGTCTCTCCTGAAGCTGCCGCCATCGCGGTAGCGGAAGTTCTGGACGGGATCGGCGATACTTGTCCCGAGTGCCTGCCCGAAGACAGGCACTGACGACGGTCTCTTTGGTTCGGATTCCGCCTGAACGCAGGTCTGGCCGAGCCCCGCTGAAATGGCATTATCACAAGATTGGCCTGACGTACTAGACGAAGTCCATCCGTCTTGCCTTCAGAAACTGTCTACGCCCAGAGATATTCCAGCAGTGCCTTGCTTTCCTTCAAGTCGCGAATATCGAAGCCCTGGTTGAACCAACCGTCGACGGGCACGAGAAGACCGCGTGCTTCATCAACCTTATCCTGATTGCGCCAGAGCCGGGCGAGACTGACGGCAGACCGAAGTTCCCAGAGTTTCGCCTCCTGCTGGCGAGCAATCGCAATGGCGTGGCGAAACTCGGTGTCTCCGCCTCGGCCCCGGCGCCCGGCCGAGCCGCCAGCATCAACTCGCCTCGTCGGCGATGCAGTTCGGCCTCGAACCATCGCACCCCCAATTTCTGGGTTAGTGCCAAGGCGTCGGATAGTTGACCGAGGCCGGTTTCAAATCGCGCAGCCTTTGCCTCGGCTGCCGCGAGCTGCGCGAGGTAGAATGGAAGAGTCCACGCTGCGCCGGAGGCCTGGAATCCCTCGATACCGCGCCGCAGTAAGTCCACCCCGGCTTCTGCGTCGCCGGCCTCGGCCAGCGTCCAGCCGCGATATGCCGTCCCCATCGCGAGAAAGAAGGCAAAGCCCTGCTCGGTGGTGAGCGCAACTAGCTCCTCCGCCCGTCGCCCAACCATATCCGCATCAT
>Ga0209489_110322_pt1 | contig 10643 bp, 5 predicted proteins | sample SiratrowhiteBW_FD_187527 | JGI IMG/M metagenome (GOLD analysis project Ga0209489, IMG submission 187527) | Root nodule microbial communities of legume samples collected from California, USA - Siratro white BW (SPAdes) (version 2) | ecosystem: Host-associated > Plants > Roots > Nodule | place: USA...
AATCAACACTGACAAATTCAGATGGTTTAGATTCTCCTCTGGCCTATTAGAAACATAAGCAGCATGACATTGGGAAGATGGAATCTCACCGAAAATGACTTTGAGTGGGAGATTGTTGAAAAGTCAATATCTACTTTTTCGGCGCAAGCTTTTCAAAGATAATTTTCGGTGGCATACTATTGTTGACAATTGTGAAACAGTGAAATGCGGTGGTTTTGAAAAACTGTACGCATTCGTCCCTATAAATAAGGGCTTCTCTTCATTCATTCTGTACAGCACAAAACCATCCAAGAGCATTTTAATAGCTCATAGTGTTAAGAGAAAAAATATATAGAGAGTTTCTCCTATTTTAGATAGGAAGAATAGTGTTCTCCTATTATCAAAAGAGAGTGTTATAATTTTCTTTGAAGTAGAGAGAAGTTGTATTTTTCTGATCTTTCATTTAGTGAAATTCTTCCACAAAACTATAGTGTTCAGTTCCTATTATTTTTTTTTCTTCAATATTTAGCTGTGTGATACTGTTTCTGCAACCCCCTTTACTAACACTAAATATAGCAGTCTTTACACCAAACAACATAATTCTACCATGATGATCTTATTCTAATGAAAATGTCAAAAAAACATGTCATAAGAATTCACCTTATAACTACATGATGGTCTTATTCCAATAAAAATGCCAAAAGACATGTCATAAGAATTCACCTTGTAACTAGTATGAGAGACAATAACATTTTCATACTCTTGATATCATTCACACCAATAAGTAAGTGACAAAAAATGTGATTTAACCTATTTTTTTCATCAACCTTAAATGCATATTGAAGCTCATGTTTTGATCTTTTGAACAAATGCAAAACTCAATAAAGTTTTTAGCATCACATTTATATTATTTGATGAATTTTACTAAAGAAGATAACACATATTATTTTATTCATTGATACTCATGCTTCTTCTAGTAATAAAATTCATTATTCATCTTCTTTGATATTTTGAAATTATATATGAAAGAAAATATAATAGCTCTAGTGACAATAAATCATAATTATGATGAGCTATAAATTGATTAACTTGTCATTCTTCTTAGAAAAATATTAAAAGACTTTTTGAGTTTAATTTACATCATGTCAAGTAGATCTCTCATTACATTAATCCTTAGATGTGCTAACAATATTTTTCTCCGAAACTCCTTCCTGATGGAAACAAAAATCTCACATTTTAAACTCTTTCGTGATGAAACAAAAATCTCACATTTTCATTTTCTCATTTTTATTAGTAAATCATCCTTTTTGAATTGAAAACTTATTCCTTTTTGCATAATTCTCATCAAACTTATAAACTTCTTCTTCATTAAGAAATCATTTACTTACAAAAATTCACTGAAAGATGTTTTCATTTTCATTAAATTACAATACATATTTCTTAATTTTAAATTATTTATTTATAGAAAATTTTATGAAAACTTTTGTTTTATATTATCAAATTAGTTATTTACTTGAAAGATAATCACATAGTTTATCACAAAAAAACTGTATAAATCAATAACATTTGTAATCCTCAACCTACATATTAAAAAAAATTAGAAGTTATAACTCAAAACACAAAAAATAAAATAAAATAAAATAAAATACATCGATACACATAAGAAAACAAACAGAAACAATGTATTATGAGGTGAGTGAATAAAAAATATTTTAAATATTAATGAATAATTTACATACCAAATATCATTAAACAGTATAAAACTTAAATTTTAACAAATAATAATAGAAATGGTAAGGATTGAAGTCAATTGGAGCTCATTTAGAATCCTAAACCCAACTACACATAATAATGAAAAAAACTATATTTGTTTATAGATGTCGGGAATGATGTTAAGATTTAAGTTTATATATATATATTGGGAGTGATAAAGGAACTTTAGTTATGGAAGTAATAAATACAAAGGTAAAGAGCTCCAAAAAGAAATAGAAATTTAATAATATTATCCAATTAAAATCAGTATTAACTACAATAGAAATATTAGTTAAATATTTATTATTTTTTTTGAATTTTTTAGTCATTAAAACAGGTATCTAAGGTGTATTGATGACAAAACTGAATTATTAAGTGTTAGTGGTGAGGATGTCTTAATTTAGGGATCGATGGCTTAGCTATTCTTTGACTTTTTGATAGTAAATGTTTCAGGAAAGAAGAATTTCAACGTTTATTGATTGTGAATATCTTAATGATACGATCTTAAGTTCAAATCTTATAAACGAAAGGAAGATTTTACTATAGATTATGATCAAGTCCTTCTTAATTGATAATAATAAAGTTGATGAATATTTCGCACACGAGAACAACAAAGATACTAATAAAATAAAACTAATTTACATTCTTCAAAATATTTTTAATAATTATTTAACACATCCTTTAAAATATTAAAATATGTTTAAAATATTTAAAGACTAAAAGAGTATTTAATATTTAATTTATTTAGTGTCAGACCAAATATATTATATTAGTATTTAAAAGTATTATTTATTATTTATTATATTTAATATTTTTATGTTAATATTAAGAAATATAGTACATTTGTTTATCTTAATAAAATAGTAATAAGATTGTTTATTTACCTTTTTTCATATTTACATTAAATGCACATATATAGATATATATTATTAAATATAAAATGAAAATTAAGGATGTAATTAAAAAAAATGTTGCCTTAACCGTTACAAATGCCAGTCAAATAAAATAAGATTCTTAAAAAATGTACATGTAATAGTCAAAAAACAAAAAATAGTACTAACAGCATTAACTAAACAACCATGAATATATTTCAAAAATAGTACAACACCTTAAATATTTACTAAACACATTGCGTGTGATCTTAACACAACATGTATTTGTTATGCATCATTAGAAGTTCCAAATAACTTGCATAAACATGTATGCTTTAAATCCACAAACTGACAAAGAAGTGACTGTTGTAAAAAAAAAAAAAAAAAATAAAAAAAAAAAAAAAAAAAAAAAAAAAAAAAAAAAACTTTTTAAAAAAAAAAAAAAAAACTTGCACAAGTGACACAATAAAAACAACAAATAACAACCTTTTGATAAAAATTAAAAATAATATATCATTGATGCAACTTACAGTTAGAATTTCAATAGAGACTAACAATTGTGTAATATGGACAAAGGTGATGTCAGTAACAACAACATTAACAATTTTAAAAAAGGTGTTTATAATGTTTAATAATTAAATTTAATCTATTAATTTTTAAGATATATAGATTAATTCTGTTACATTTATACATATATTGTCATTAAGTTTATTAAATTTAATAAATATAATATCCGACATCATCATTATTATTATTATATATTTTATCAAAATGTAATATTAATATATACGAGAAAAATATCACTTTATTTATATATTTGTATATAGGTATAGTAACTCACCCAGGAAATAATAAAATTATCAATAGTATTAAATTCACGGTAAAGTTATTACATAAAATATTACTAATATCAATATAAACCATAATTTATATATTTTAAAATTGAATGACCAAAATAAGTTTACATGTATATTATTTTTTAAATTTGATTACTATAAAATATGTTTTATGACTAATAATTAAACTTTTAAAAATATTTATGATTATATATAATACGGTAACATTCACTTGATGAGTATTTAAATGCTGGTTAGTTGTATTTTCTTAAAAGGAAAGTTAACAGAATTTTTGCAAAGAATGAAAAAGTGAAGTAAAATTTCATATATTTTAATATAAGAAGAGAAAATGGTCACATCTTTAAAAAGAAGATGCAAATTTGAATAAAGAAAAAGAAAAATTTAGTATTTGCAAAGTCTCTGGATGGTGTCGGTGGAGACTCTTTATAGTAAATGGAACCGTTTGCGTTTCGAACACAAATCAAAGAAAGATGACATCATACGACACGGTCGATCTTGTCGTTTTATTCCTAACGTGTCATTTTGCACCGCTTTTCGCATTCGCATTCCAATCCTTTTTTGTTTTGGATATTAGGGTTGCGGTTTTAATTTTGTGACCTCCTAGACCAAAAAAAAACTTACTTTTCTTACATAGTGCAATAACTTTTATTAAATTCAGTTAAAATACGCTACAAATTTGAAAGCTTTATATGTGAAGCAACCGGAATTCACTAGAAAAAATATATCTTGAAATTATTAGTGTTTAAAATGTGAGCAGAATGATCGGTTAAGAGAGAGTGTTATTAGCCCTAAGCATAAGATTGTGGAGTGGTTCCTTGAAAATGTCAAACAAAAAACTTTCTATAAATGGTTCTTCCTCTCTAATTTGGTACAACACCATCAGCAATAACATCAACAAAATCCCACTCAATTCTATTCCACAAGCTTTCAACCAACGTTCATGATCACCAATGCTGAATGGGATGGCAGAGAAGAATTAAAATTTAAGACCCCATTCTTGTTCTTAGTCCACAAAACTCAATAAAAGCAGGGTGTGTGACCCATCCACCACAAAGATACCAACAAAAAGTTTCAATGAGCACACATGGTTCCTACAGCATGAGATCCAAAGCCTCCTTTGAAAATGATGCCAAGGCCGCGGTGAAAGAAAGTGGGGTAAGTCAAGAAATAAAGAAAATATTAAATAAATAAAAAAGTTCATTTTTTTATTATTGTTATTTTGAGAATTGAGAATGTAATGATGAGGGGTTATTGATGATGATGTGAAAAATTGGAAATCCAGGGAGGAGGGAGTGGAGGGAAGAGCGGGAAGACAATGTCCTCCAACAGCAAGGAGAATCTGTTCATATGTTTTCTGGTGACCCTTTGGTACTCTTCAAACATTGGTGTGATTCTTCTGAACAAGTATCTGCTTTCAAACTATGGCTTCAAGTTCCCCATCTTCCTCACAATGTGCCACATGTCAGCCTGTGCTGTTCTCAGCTATGTCTCCATTGTGTTCTTCAAGGTGGTGCCTCAGCAGATGATCAAATCGAGGTCCCAGTTCATGAAGATTGCAACGCTGAGCCTTGTCTTCTGTGCCTCTGTGGTGGGTGGCAACATCTCCCTCAGGTACCTCGCTGTGTCCTTCAACCAGGCGGTTGGGGCAACCACACCCTTTTTCACTGCTGTCTTTGCCTATTTGGCCACCCTTAAGAGAGAGGCTTGGGTTACCTATGCTGCCCTTGTTCCTGTTGTTGCTGGGGTTGTCATTGCAAGTGGGGTATGTTCGGTTCTCTTTAATATCAGTGATTTCGATTGATTTGTTGTATTTGAATGTTGTGCGTGACCATGAGTGTGTGTATGTGTGCGTTTCCTTTTGAGATTGGGATAGGGACCTTGGTTGATTCATATTGATTTGTGGAGGGTGTTTGTGTGACCATGGAGACATGTCAATACTGCATCATGTTTCATGTGCCACTCCAGATCTGAAGTGATGTTGGCCAGATTGGATTCTGGTTGTTTGTGCGATCTAGTTGATCTGCGATTGTTTGAAAATTACAAGGAATTTATTTTTCATGAATTGCTATCGGATTGCAAGTTAACGAGATCTCAACTTTTCAAGAACTGCAAATCAATGTCAATGGGAGGGTTCTTTTTTTTCCTTTTCCTGTTTTTTCTGACATGAAATAGATGGTGAAATTTCAGTACACTGGGAAAACGGTGCTTCTTGGCATTATTCTCTGTTATCTTTTTCTTTCTTCTTTTTGGATCTGCACCGTTCTAGTTTATTAGCTTATATTATTAGATAGCCTGATTTTTGTTTCATTTAATCAGGTTATATATATGATTATGATAGCCCTTTTGAGTTATCTGCTTCTCAATTTTTTTGGCATTCTGTGTATTGCATACCCAGTATAATGTGTTAATTTGATGTATGACTGGCTAGTACTAGTAGTTTCCTTTCTGTTTTCCATGTTTATTCATATTTTCATTCTATGGAACTACAAGGTTTTCTTGGTGATTACAGGGTGAGCCAGGGTTTCACTTATTTGGATTCGTTATGTGTCTAAGTGCAACCGCTGCAAGAGCTTTCAAGTCTGTCCTTCAGGGCCTTTTACTTTCTTCTGAAGGGTAAAATATTCTACACCATAGCTAGTATTTCTAGCTTTCTCTTTTTCATCTAACTTCAACAGCTATCCAGCTGAAAATTATATCTAAGATTACTGAAATCTACAGCCATTATGGTTCCCTTCACCTTGCTCATTTGAAACCATAATTTGTGCATTAATAAGGAGATAGCTATCTAGACTTACTTTTCTTGGAAACCAACCAGTGAAGGATGTATAAGTGAAGATATGGTGTCATGACTCATAATTCATACAATATTTTAGTTTTTTTTTTTTTAATAAAAAAGCTAGAAAGTCTAATCGGGGATTCATAGGTCAGCATGCATCAACCAAGGTATTTGCAACTAATGATTGATCATTAACGAAGGTTGTGGAATGATAAGTACCTCAATCATATTTGCGGAAAATATTCAATTATGTGACTTGTTGATTCAGGAACATATGTTATAGCAACGCTTTAATGGATGATAAGTGTTTATTCTTCAGCTCCTTATAGTTGTTGTTGGTTTGTAACTGTTCAACGGAAAATTGTGAAGCTGATACTGCTTGCTTAAGTTTAACACTAGAAAAAAGTAGCTAACCTGTTCATCTGGGATGTGAGAAAAAATGAAAACTTGTTCAAATTCACTTTTTTTCTGCAAATCCACTCAGGAACCAAAATAGATTTGGTAAAACAAGGTACTTTTCACCAACTCGTGTAATTAAGCATGTCTGGACTTGTTTGGATACATGTCAAAGGTGTTGTTGTGAGCTTATCTACTTGAAATATAGAGCTTTTTCTTGTAGAGAAGCTCTTCTATCTCTTTCCAAACAGACTCTCTGATTTATCATTATTAGTTGATGCATGAAAAAGGGTCTGGTCTAAGAAGCGTCCGTTTCTTTTCTCTCTATTTTTGTTCCTCTCACTGCTCTTGTACAATTGAAAATGAAAATGGAAGTTCTAATACCCTGATATTTCTTGCTTAAAACTTTTCAATATTTTTAATGCTTTCTACTTATTTACATTTTAGTAATGTGGGTGAGTTTCCTTTTCATGTTCATAGTGGTCTCTGATTCTTAGTTATAGGGACTATTTGTTTATGTAATGCTTCAAAATAGTAATAAATTCCCTTCTTAAATATAGTCAGCATCTCAATGAGATGTGGAGGTGGTTCTCTCTACACTTTTGGAGTCAGAATTATAGCTTAGCTTGGAAGCACTCAAAACATGACAATACTAATTAAAAATCAATGTCTTTTCTTCATTATAATTGAAATGATTGATGATTTTAGATTTGAATAGTCATCATTGGCAAGCAGACTGTGTCTAACATTTGTGCCTCTTCACTTTTTTCACTTGTCTTTCATTTCCAACCCAACAAATAACCAACTTTTCTCAGTTTCTTTGCAATAAGTAGTGAAAACTTTTATGTTCCTCCAAGTTAATAGTATTAGTATGACAATGACCAAAGTTGTAATTCCTCTTGGACTGAGTTAACCAGAACTGGATAAGCCTTTTTCTTAGCTGTTACCATAATGTTGCTTCCACTTCAACTTAACAGGGAAAAGTTGAACTCAATGAATTTGCTCCTGTACATGTCTCCAATCGCAATCCTAGTTTTGTTGCCTGCAGCTCTTATCATGGAACCCAATGTGGTAGATGTCACACTGACGCTTGCAAGGGACCATAAATCCATGTGGCTTCTTCTTTTGCTAAACTCTATCACAGCATATGCAGCAAACTTAACAAACTTCTTGGTGACTAAACATACTAGTGCTCTCACACTCCAGGTTTGCCTCTTGCCTCTTTGTCGCTACTAGAAATTATGAAACATGTTTAGTTAAAAGCTAAAAGAATAAGACTCAGGTTATTTTAACCATTGAAACCATCAATGAAAACTGAAAAAGACCGAAGTTAAGGGACCAAACATAAAACAATATAGGTAAAGGACCAAAATTGATCATTTTAGCCAAATCACATTGAGCAATTCATGTGAAAGTGTGGTTAAAGCAAAGTTGGTTTGTTAGTTTATGCAATTGATATACTGAAATTGGGTGTAAAAATGATGTTAACCAGGTGCTAGGCAATGCAAAAGGTGCAGTGGCTGTTGTAATCTCAATACTGCTATTCAGAAACCCTGTGACTGTTGTAGGCATGGGAGGGTATACAATTACTGTGATGGGAGTAGCTGCATATGGGGAAACAAAAAGGAGGTTTAGATGAACATGCCACAACATTCACTCATTGTCTTATTCGTGTATTTTATTGTAGTTATTTATTATATGAACAATATTCATTGTAACGTGAGTAGGAGTAGAGGGAAGTGATTTTATACTCATATTCTGTTGTATCTACCACATAAATATTTATCTATCACTCGTACATTTTGTCCTAAGTGAACGTGCCACAACAAATTCTGTGTATGAATGTGTCAGAACCTATTTCTATCTCAAAACTATATAATAATTGGAACGCATAAGTAGCTAGCTGTAAAGGAGTCATTTTCACCTCCAAATTTTCAAATTCAAATATAACAAATAATTCTTAAGTTTTTAATAATAAACCTGCTGGCATCCCATCTGACCGTGAAACGAATTATCAGTTAAATGCATACATACTATTAGTTAGCATAAAAGTCCACTTCAAAACTTTTTAGTGTAATTTCTAGTTTCGGATATGACTATGAAGCTCATAGGTGTATACTATAATAGTAATAATTAGTTGAATGCGTCAAAAATAATAGTAGAAACAATAGTGCTAGTTGTAATTATAGCAGTAATAGCAGTATTAATAATACGTTATTAATGTCTTCCTGAATAGGTTTTCAAGCAAGTGTAGATTCTTGAGTGTGTTGTGTAATGTATGTGAAATGTGTATGTTACTTCGACACTTGAATAGTTGAAAAATTAACTCATTATTTGGATTGAAAGTAGATGTAAATTCAAGTATAATAGAATATGCATTAGAATTCTTGTTGTGTTTCTTTCCTTGTCTCCTATTTTTTTTTATATTATTCTTTATATATCTTTATGGTCAAGAGTGTTGAGAATTGTATTTGTACTATTGTGGTAAAAGAGTGATTTTTCTATTGAGGTATTTTTGTAAACACATTCACTATTCGGTAAGAGAAATAACTCTATAATGATTTAAGATCACAAGTTTGTTGTCGGGAGAAGATATTATCTTACAAAATATACAAGATTTAAACATTCCACTAGTTTATTAATGAACACATTAATGTTCTTACAAAAAATTAGAGGGTTTAGAAAATTTTAGCAGTGTTTCAACCATTTGGATTTAATGACTTTGCATTTTTTTTTAAAGTCTTTATAAAGTGTTGAAGAAAAGAGTCATTATAAATCTTTTTTTTCTCATTTAGTAGCTTAAGCTTATTTGGACGTCTTTTTTTCTTCGTCTCATTAGCTTTAAACATAGATAATGTATTAAATTCTTTTCTCCTTTTGAAGCAACATTTCGATAGCTTGTAGTAGTTAGTGTGCTTTTACTTGAAATTGTGTAAAGTGCAAAGTTGGATAGTCTTTTGCAAGTTTGACAAAGTGTCAAGGAGTTGTTTAAGCATAGCAGTTTTAGCTCATTCTCCAATAGATCTTTGAGATGACGTATGCTTTTACGAATCGTCTTAGGAGACGAAGGAAGCAAACATTCCCTGCAACATAGAATAAGTATAAAAAGTGTTTTCATGAAGTACAACGTCAGTTTAAGACTATGCATTTATTGTTTAAGTAAAAAAGAAAAATAGTTATTAGATCAAAAAGAGACTGCATTGTGTTATGTCGTCCGTCAGACAAAATACTTGCATCTCATAAAATATGTTATAAAAGAAAACCTTTGACTTATAAATGAAGTATGATCATGTTTTATACTTCGTTATTTAGTATCACTTTATCAAAATATGAGTTGTTGGATTTTTCTCTAATAACAATGTAGGGGAAGTTTGAGATATCAAAGGTAGAAAAATTAACTTCTTTTCTTGGTCTCCGAATCAAACAACTTATATTTGGAATCTTCACAAGCCAAACCAAGTATTGTTCTAAATTTTGAAAAAGTTTGACATGGATAGATTAAATAAAAAAACACCAAAGGATACCATATGCTATTTAGATGGTGATGAAAAAGATTAACTAGTTGATCATATATGTATGATTGGTCCATTCTTATATTTAACTATTAATTGTCCTTATATTATGCATAATGTTTGTGTTTGTGCTAAATTTTAGACATCAACTGAGAAGCCTCATCTAATTATAGTTTAGATAATTTTTAAAGGTCTTAGAGGTACTACAAACATAGCCTTTTGGAATCCTAAAGATACATTCGTTAGTCTCGTAGGCTCATATTATGATATTTTTTTTAATTGTAAAGTAGATAGAAAGAATACTAATTGTATATATTTTACGTTAGGATGTTCATTATTTTCATTGTATTTTATAAAGTAAGCGAGTGTACCCTTTTTTTTTTATAGTTGAGGCATATTATATTAGCACTAGAAGTTGTAATGATCAAATCCTTTGAATGAAGCAATAGTTGGGAGATTATATATCTTCCTTGATCACATTAAATTAAAGTGTGATAAT
>Ga0209489_110326_pt1 | contig 10636 bp, 5 predicted proteins | sample SiratrowhiteBW_FD_187527 | JGI IMG/M metagenome (GOLD analysis project Ga0209489, IMG submission 187527) | Root nodule microbial communities of legume samples collected from California, USA - Siratro white BW (SPAdes) (version 2) | ecosystem: Host-associated > Plants > Roots > Nodule | place: USA...
CTTTTTTAGCATTATCCTATTTCACCTATCCAAACTTGTCAAAAAAATCTAAACATTTTTGTGGTGCTTTATTGTACGGATTACAGATTTTATCAGAGAATTTTTTGAAATTCTTGAATATTTATTAAAAAAATAGAGATACTTTAAATACAAAACATTATGAGAATTCCATCGTTTACTATTTTTATTTTTATTTTTTAGTATTTTTGACATCTTTTTTTTTTCTATTTTACCTATGTATGGTTCTCTAAAAAATTTTAAATTTTTTGTTTTGTTTTATTGTTTTGATCCAAGATTTAATTAGAAAACTCTGCAAAACTATGATTTTTTTTTTTAAAATTGAGATAATTGAAATCCAAAATTTCAACAAAATTCCATCGTTTACTATTTCTTTTTTATTTTTTTAGCATTTTTGACATTTCTTTTCTATTTTACCTATCCAAACTTGTACAAAAATTATAGAATTTTTTGTAGTGATTTATCGGAATGGTTAGAGATGTTACCAACGATTTCTGGAAAATTCTAAAAGTTCTTTTTAACAAAATATAAATGTGTGAAATAATTTTTTTTTTCAAAATTCTGCAGTTTACTATTTGTTTTTTTATTTTTGACATTCTATTTTTAAATTCGTCTACTTGTACTTGTCAAAATATTCTGGAAAATTTTATGTTTTTTTATTTTATGGATTAGAGATTTTATCAAAGAATTTTGGAAAATCTTGGAATGCTTTTAAAAAAAATATAGACATTTGAAATCTTAAATTCTTCATAAATTTCATCGTTTACTATTTGTTTTTTTCATTCTTTTAGCATTTTGGTAATCTTTTTTTCCTATTTCACCTATCCAAACTTGTCAAAAAATTCTAAACATTTTTGTGGTGTTTTAAGGTACAGATTATAGATTTTATCACAGAATTCTGGAAAATTCTTGAATTTTTATTAAGAATATCGTTTACTATTTACTTTTTTAATTATTTAGTACTTTTGTCATCTTTTCTTTCTATTTTACCTGTCTATGGTTTTCAAAAAAATTGTAAAATTTTTGTGTTGTTTTATTGTATGGATCCAAGATTTTATCAAAAAATCCAGAAATTTGAAATCCAAAATTTCAACAAAATTCCATCGTTTACTATTTTGTTTTTATTTTTTTTAGCATTTTTGGCATTTTGTTTTCTATTTCACGTACCCTAACTTGTCCAAAAATTATGGAATTTTTTGTGGTGTTTTATTGGAAGGGTTAGAGATTTTACCAACGATTTCTGGAAAATTCTAAAAGTTCTTTTTAACAAAATATAGATATGTGAAATAATTTTTTTTTCAAAATTCTGCGGTTTCTTATTTGTTTTTTTATTTTTTTATTATTTTTGGCCTTTTATATTCAATTTCGTCTATCTGTACTTGTCAAAAAGTTCTAGAAACTTTTACGTTTTTTTATTTTATGGATTAAAGATTTTATCAAAGAATTTTAGAAAATCATTGCATATTTTTTAAAAAAATATAGACATTTGAAATCCAAAATTCTTTTTAAATTCCACCATTTACTATTTGTTTATTTTTATTCTTTTAGCATTTTAGTAATCTTTTTTTCCGATTTCACCTCTCCAAACTTGTCAAAAAATTCTAAACATTTTTTTGGTGCTTTATGGTACGGAGTATAGATTTTATCAGAGAATCCTGGAAAATTCTTGAATTTTTATTAAAAAAAATAGAGATACTTTAAATACAAAATATTTTCAGAATTCCATCATTTACTATTTGTTTTTTTAATTTTTTAGTATTTTTGAAAACTTTTTTTTTTATTTTACCTGTCTATTTTTTTCAAAAAAATTGTAAAATTTTTGTGTTGTTTTATTGTATAGATTCGAGATTTTATCAAAAAATTGAGATATTTGAAACCCAAAATATCAACAAAATTCCATCATTTATTATTTCTTTTTTTTTATCATTTTTGGCATTTTATTTTCTGTTTAACGTACCCTAACTTGTCCAAAAATTATGCAATTTTTTGTGTTGTTTTATTGAAAAGGTTAGAGATTTTACCAACGATTTCTGGAAAATTCTAAAAGTTTTTTTAAAAAAATATTGATATGTGAAATATTTTTTTCTTTCAAAATTCTGCGGTTTACTATTTGTTATTATATTTTTTATTATTTTTGACATTTTATTTTCAATTTCGTCTATCTGTTCTTGTCAAAAAGTTCTAGAAATTTTTATGTTTTCTTATTTTATGGATTAGAGATTTTATCCAAGAATTTTAGAAAATCATGGCATATTTTTTAAAAAAATATAGACATTTGAAATCCAAAATTCTTCATAAATTTCATCGTTTAATATTTGTTTATTTTTATTCTTTTAGCATTTTAGTAATTTTTTTTTCTGATTTCACCTCTCCAAACTTGTTAAAAAATTCTAAACATTTTTTTGGTGCTTTATTGTACGGAATATAGATTTTATTAGAGAATTCTGGATAATTCTTGAATTTTTGTTTAAAAAAAAAGTGATACGTTAAATACAAAACATTTTCAGAATTCCATCATTTACTATTTGCATTGTTAAATTTTTTTGTATTTTTGACATCTTTTTTTCTATTTTACCTCTCTTTGGTTTTCAAAAAAATTGTAAAATTTTTGTGTTGTTTTATTGTATGGATCCGAGATTTTATCAAAAAATTGAGATATTTCAAGTCCAAAATTTCAACAAAATTTCATCGTTTATTATTTCTTTTTTTAGCATTTATGGCATTTTGTTTTCTATTTCACATACCTTAACTTGTCCAAAAATTATGGAATTTTTTGTGGTGTTTTATTGGAAGGGTTAGAGATTTTACCAACTATTTCTAGAAAATTCCAAAAGTTCTTCTAAAAAAAATTGATATGTGAAATATCATGGAATATTTTTCAAAAAGATATAGACATTTGAAATCAGAAATTCTTCATAAATTTCATCGTTTACTATTTGTTTTTTTTTATTCTTTTATCATTTTGGTAATCTTTTTTTCTTATTTCACTTATCTAGACTTGTCAAAAAATTCTAAACATTTTGTGGTGCTTTATTCTATGGATTATAGATTTTATCACAGAATTATGGAGAATACTTGATTTTTTTGTTTTTTTATTATTTTTGACATTTTCTTTTCAATTTTGTCTATCTGTACTTGTAAAAAAATTCTGAAAATTGTTATATTCTTTTATTTTATGGATTAGAGATTTCGTCAAAGATTTTTGGAAAATCATGGAACATTTTTCTTAAAAATATTGATATTTGAAACCAAAATTATTCACAAATTCCATTATTTACTATTTTTTCTTTTTATTAGCATTTTTGATGTCGTTTTTTCCTATTTCACCTTATCAAACTTGTCAAAAAATTCTAAATATTTTTGTGGTGCTTTATTATATGAATTATAGATTTTATCAGAGAATTCTCGAAAATTCTTGATTAAGAAAAATAGAGATATTGTAAATACAAAAAATTTTCAGAATTCCATCAGTTACTGTTTTCTTTTTAATTTTTTACTATTTTTTACATCTTTTTTTCTATTTTACCTATCTATGGTTTTCAAAAAATTCTTAAAATTTTTGCGTTGTTTTATTGTATGGATACGAGATTTTATCAAAAAATTCTGCAAAACTATGGTTTTTTTTTTTTTAAAAAAATTGAGATATTTGAAATCCAAAATTTCAACAAAATTCCATCGTTTACTATTTATTTTTTATTTTGTTATCATTTTTGGCATTTTTTTTCTATTTCACCTATCCAAACTTGTGAAAAAATTATGAAAATTTTGTAGTATTTTATATGAAGGAACTGAGATTTTATCAACAAATTCTGGAAATTTCTAAAAGTTCTTATACAAAAATAGAGATATGTGAAATATTTTGTTTTAAATTCTACGGTCTACTATTGGTTTTTTATTATTTTTATTAGTTTTTACATTTTCATTTCAATTTCGGCTATATGCACTTTTCAAAAAATGCTAGAAATTTTTCTATTCTTTTATTTTATGGATTAGAGATTTTATCAAAGATTTTTGGAAAATCATAGAATATTTTTCTAAAAAATATAGACATTTGAAATCGAAAATTACTCACAAATTCCATTATTTACTATTTGTTTTTTTTTATTAGCATTTTTTACGTCTTTTCTTCCTATTTGACCTAATCAAACTTGTCAAAAAATTTTAAACATTTTTGTCGTGCTTTATTATATGGATTATATATTTTATCAAAGAATTCTCGAAAATTCTTGATTAAGAAAAATAGAGATATTGTAAATACAAAAAAATTTCAGAATTCCAACTGTTACTATTTGCTTTTTAATTTTTTAGTATTTTTGAAATCTTTTTTTCTATTTTACCTATCTATGGTTTTCAAAATATTCTTAAAATTTTTGTGTTGTTTTATTGTATAGAACCGAGATTTTATCAAAAATTTTTGCAAAACTATGGTTTTTTTCAAACAAATTGAGATATTTGAAATCCAGAATTTCAACAAAATTCCATCGTTTACTATTTATTTTTTATTTTTTATCATTTTTGGCATTTTTTGTCTATTTCACCTATCTAAACTTGTCCAAAAATTATGGAAATTTTTGTAGTATTTTATTCGAAGGAATAGAGATTTTATCAACAAATTATGGAAATTTCTAAAAGTTCTTATACAAAAATAGAGATATGTGAAATAATTTTTTTTTTCAAAATTCCGCGGTCTACTATTTGTTTTTTATTTTTTTTATTTTTGACATTTTCTTTTCAATTTTGTTTATCTGTACTTTTAAAAAAATTCTGGAAATTTTTATGTTTTTTTAATTTATGGATTAGAGATCTTGTTAAAGAATTCTAAACATTTTTGTAGTGCTTTGTTGTATGAATTATAGATTTTAACAGAGAATTGTCGAAAATTCTTGAATTTTGATTAAGAAAAATAGAGATATTGTAAATACAAAACATTTTCAGAATTCCATCGTTTACTATTTGGTTTTTATTTTGTCTTATTTTTGACATCTTTTTTTCTAGTTTACTTGTCTATGGTTTTCAAAAAATTGTTAAAATTTTTGTGTTGTTTTATTGTATGGCTCCGAGATTTTATCCAAAAATTCTGTGAAACTATGGTTTTTTTTTTCAAAAAAAATTTGAGATATTTGAAATCTAGAATTTCAACAAAATTCCATCGTTTACTATTTCTTTTTTATTTTTTTAGCATTTTTGGCATTTTTTTTCTATTTCACCTATCCAAACTTCTCAAAAAATTATGGAATTTTTTGTAGTGTTTTATTCGAAGGAATACAGATTTTATCAACGAATTCTGGAAATTTCTAAAAGTTATTTTACAAAAATATAGATATTTGAAATAATTTTTTTATTAAATTCTGCGGTTTACTATTTGTTTTTTGTTTTTTATTATTTTTGACATTTTCTTTCCAATTTTGTCTCTATACTTGTCAAAAAGTTCCGGAAATTTTTATGTTTTTTTATTTTATAGATTAGAGATTTTATCAAAGATTTTTGGAAAATCATTGAACGTTTTTCCAAAAAGTACAAATATTTGAAATCCAAAATTCTTCATAAATTCCATTATTTACTTTTTTTTACTATTTGACCTAATCAAACTTGTCAAAAAATTCTAAATATTTTTGTGGTGCTTTATTATACGGATTATAGATTTTATCAGAGCATTCTAGAAAATTCTCGAATTTTGATTAAGAAAAATAGAGATATTATAAATACAAAACATTTTCAGAATTCCATCATTCACTATTTGTTTTTTAATTTTTTCGTATTTTTGACATCTTTTTTTTTATTTTACCTGTCTATAGTTTTCAAAAAGTTCTTAAAATTTGTTTTGTTTTATTATATAGATCTGAGATTTTATCAAAAAATTCTGCAAAACTAAGGTTTTTTCTTTCAAAAAATATTGAGATATTTGAAATCCAGAATTTCAAAATTCCATCGTTTACTATTTCTTTTTTATTTTTTTAGCATATTTGGCATTTTTTTCTATTTCACCTATCCAAACTTGTCAAAAAGTTAGGAAATTTTTTTTAGTGTTTTATTCGAAGGATTAGAGATTTTATCAACGAATTTTAGAAATTTCTAAAAGTTCTTTTACAAAACTATAGATATGTGAAATAATTTTTTTTTAAATTGTGCGATTTACTACTTGTTTTTTTTTTTTTTTTTTTTTTTTTTTATTTTTTTTTTTTTTTTTTTTTTTTTTTTTTTTATTATTTTTGACATTTTCTTTTCAATTTCCTCTATATGTACTTGTCAAAAAATTCTGAAAATTTTTATATTCTTTTATTTTATGGATTAGAGATTTTGTCAAAGATTTTTGGAAAATCATGGAACGTTTTCCTAAAACATATTGACATATGAAATCCAAAATTATTCACAAATTCCATTATTTACTATTTGTTTTTTTTTATTAGCATTTTTGACGTCTTTTTTTCCTATTTCACCTTATCAAGCTTGTCAAAAAATTCTAAATATTTTTGTGGTGCTTTATTATATGGATTATAGATTTTATCAGAGAATTCTCGAAAATTCTTAATTAAGAAAAATAAAGATATTGTAAATACAGAACATTTTCAGAATTCCATCATTTACTATATGCTTTTTAATTTTGTAGTATTTTTGACATCTTTTTTTCTAGTTTACCTGTCTATGTTTTTCAAAAATTTCTTAAAATTTTTGTGTTGTTTTATTGTATGAATCCGAGATTTTATCAAAAAGTTCTGCAAAACTATGGTTTTTTTTCAAAAAAAATTGAAATATTTGAAATCCAGAATTTCAACAAAATTCCATCATATACTATTTCTTTTTAATTTTTTAGCATTTTTGGCATTTTTTTTTCTATTTCACCTATTCAAACTTGTCAAAAAATTATGGAATTGTTTGTAGTATTTTATTCGAAGGAATCAATATTTTATCAACAAATTCAGGAAATTTCTAAAAGTTCTTTTACAAAAATAGAGATATGTGAAATATTTTTTTTGAACATTCCACGGTTTAATATTTTTTTTTGACATTTTCTTTTCAATTTCGTCTATCTGTACTTTTCAAAAAATTTTGGAAATTTTTATGTTTTTTTATTTTATGGATTAGAGATTTTATCAAAGATTTTTGGAAAATCATGGAACGTTTTTCTACAAAATATAGATATTTGAAATCTAAAATTCTTCATAAATTCCATTATTTACTATTTGTTTTATTTTTTTTAACATTTTTGACGTCTTTTTTTTCCTGTTTCACCTAATCAAACTTGTCAACAAATTCTAAATATTTTTGTGGTGCTTTATTAAACGGATTATAGATTTTATCAGAGAATTCTCGAACATTCTTAATTAAGAAAAATAGAGATAATGTAAATACAAAACATTTTCAGAATTCCACTGTGTACTGTTTGCTTTGTAATTTTTTAGTATTTTTGACATCTTTGTTTCTAGTTTACCTGTCTATGGGTTTCAAAAAATTCTTAAACTTTTTGGGTTGTTTTATTGTATGGATCTGACATTTTATCAAAAAATTCTGCAAAACTATGGTTTTTTTCTCAAAAAAAATTGAGGTATTTGAAAACCAGAATTTTAACAAAATTTCATCGTTTACTATTTCTTTTTTATTTTTTTAGCATTTTTGGCATTTTTTTTCTATTTCACCTATTCAAAATTGTCAAAAAATTGTGAAATTTTTTGTAGTATTTTATCAACAAATTCTGGAAATTTCTAAAAGTTCTTTTACAAAAATAGAGATATGTGAAATATTTTTTTTTCAAATTCCATGGTTTACTATTTTTTTTCATTTTTCATTTTTTTGACATTTTCTTTTCAATTTCGTCTATCTGTACTTTTCAAAAAATTCTGGAAATTTTTATGTTATTTATTTTCTGGATTAGAGATTTTATCAAAGATTTTTGGAAAATCATGGAACATTTTTCTAAAAAATATAGACATTTGAAATCCAAAATTCTTCATAAATTCCATTACTTACTATTTGTTTCCTTTTATTTTATTAGCATTTTTGACGTCTTTTTTTTCCTATTTCACCTAATCAAACTGGTCCAAAAATTCTAAACATTTTTGTGGTTCTTTGTTATACGGATTATAGATTTTATCAGAGAATTCTGGAAAATTCTTGCATTTGTATTAAAAAAGGAGAGATACTTTAAATACAAAACATTTTCAGAATTCCATCGTTTACTATTTATTTTTTTAATTTTTTAGTATTTTTGACATCTTTTTTCTCTATTTTACCTGTCTATGGTTTTTAAAAAACTTGTAAAACTTTTGTGTTGTTTTATTGCATGGATCCGAGATTTTACCAAAAAATTAAGATATTTGAAATCGAAAATTTCAACAAAATTCCATCGTTTACTATTTCTTTTTTAATTTAGTGTTTTTCACATCTTTTTTTTTCTATTTTACCTGCCTATGGCTTTCAAAAAAATTGTAAATTTTTTGTGTTGTTTTATTATATAGATCCGAGATTTTATCAAAATATTCTGTAAAACTATGGGTTTTTTTCAAACAAATTGAGATATTTGAAATCAATAATTTCAACAAAGTTCCATCGTTTACTAGTTCTTTTTTATTTTTTTTTTGCATTTTTGACATTTTTTTTTCTATTTGACCTATGAAAACTTGTCCAAAAATTATGGAATTTTTTTAGTATTTTATTGGAAGGGTTAGAGATTTTACAAACGATTTCTAGAAAATTCTAAAAGTTCTTTTAAAAAAAATATTGATATATGAAATATTTTTTTTTAAATTCTGCGGTTTACTATTTGTTTTTTTATTTTTTGTATTATTTTTGACATTTTATATTCCATTTCGTCTATCTGTACTTGCCAAAAAATTCTAGAAATTTTTAGGTTTTATTATTTTATGGGTTAGAGATTTTATCAAAGAATTTTGGAAAATCATAGAATATTTTTCTAAAAAATATACATATTTGAAATCCAAAATTCTTCATAAATTCCATTGTTTACTATTTGTTTATTTTTATATTTTTAGCATTTTGGTAATCTTTTTTTCCTATTTCACCTATCCAAACTTGTCAAAAAATTCTGAACATTTTTGTGGTGCTTTATTATACGGATTATAGATTTTATCAGAGAATTCTGAAAAATTCTTGAATTTTTATCAAAAAAATAGAAATACTTTAAATACAAAACATTTTCAGAATTCCATCGTTTACTATTTGCTTTTTTAATTTTTTAGTGTTTTTGACATCTTTTTTTTTATTTTACCTGTCTATGGCTTTTAAAAAAATTGTAAAATTTTTGTGTTGTTTTATTGTATAGATCCGAGATTTTATCAAAAAATTCTACAAAACTATGATTTTTTTTCGAAAAATTATTGAGATATTTAAAATCCAAAATTTTAACAAAATTCCATCGTTTACTATTTCTTTTTTATTTTTTTAGCATTTTTGGCATTTTGTTTTCTATTTCACCTACCCAAGCTTGTCCAAAAATTGTGGAATTTTTTGTAGTGTTTTATTGCAGAGGTTAGAGATTTTACTAACGATTTCTAGAAAATTCTAAAAGTTCTTTTAAAAAAAATATTGATATGCGAAATATTTTTTTTTTTCACAATTCAGAGGTTTATTACTTTTATTTTTATTTTTTTTAATTTTTGACATTTTATTTTCAATTTTGTCTATCTGTACCTGTAAAAAAATTCTAGAAATTTTTATGTTTTTTTCTTTTATGGATTAGAGATTTTATCAAAGAATTTTGAAAATCATGGAATACTTTTCTAAAAGATATAGACATTTGAAATCCAAAATTCTTCATAAATTCCATCGTTTACTATTTGTCTTTTTTATTCTTTTAGCATTTTGGTAATCTTTTTTTCCTATTTCACCTATCCAAACTCGTCGAAAAATTGTAAACATTTTTGTGGTGCTTTATTGTATGGGTTATAGATTTTATCAGAGAATTATGGAAAATTCTTGAATGTTTATTAAAAAAAATAAAGATACTTTAAATACAAAACATTTTTAGAATTCCATCGTTTACTATTTGCTTTTTTAATTTTTTAGTGTTTTTGACATCTTTTTTTTTTCTATTTTACCTGTCTATGGTTTTCTATTTCACCTACCCAAACTTGTCCAAAAATTATGAAATTTTTTGTGGTGTTTTATTGGAAGGGTTAGAGATTTTACTAACGATTTTTGGAGAATTCTAAAAGTTCTTTTAAAAAAAATATAGACATTTGAAATCCAAAATTCTTCATAAATTCCATCGTTTAGAATTTTTTATTTTTTTTAGCATTTTGGTAATCTTTTTTTTCGTATTTCACCTATCCAAACTGGTCAAAAAATTCTACACATTTTTGTGGTGCTTTATTGTACGGATTATTGTAAACTGTTTTCTGGGTTTAACTGATTTTTGGGTTTATCTCTGATATCTTCCGCTGTGCACAATTGATTGTTTACCTGACAGTCCAGAATTACATAGAGAAAGACTGTTCTCTAGTCCCCATGTCTTCTCTAGTAAACTGCTCAGCAGCACTACTTGTTCCAGCACCTTCAGTCTCATCTTCTTCAGCAGTGGCCTTGCAAATCCATTGATTTCCATTAACCTTCTTCAGCCCTATTTTGTTCAATGTGGCCACGGTGATCTCACTTTGAGCTTTAA
>Ga0209489_110328_pt1 | contig 10633 bp, 6 predicted proteins | sample SiratrowhiteBW_FD_187527 | JGI IMG/M metagenome (GOLD analysis project Ga0209489, IMG submission 187527) | Root nodule microbial communities of legume samples collected from California, USA - Siratro white BW (SPAdes) (version 2) | ecosystem: Host-associated > Plants > Roots > Nodule | place: USA...
AAAATATACTTTTTACTTTATTTTCTAAAGCGAAACTCTTTAACCTTTTATCATTTTTCTTTATATTAGGTGTATTTGAGTCACTTTCTATTCTTTTAAATAACAAAATCAAGAAAAGAAAAATGTCAAAATAGATTATTTTCTCTTAAACTTGGATTTCTCTTCATTTTAGAAAGACTTCTATTTAGAGAAATGGTGAATGACTTTAAAATCATTTCTTATGAAAACATCAATCAATTGATTATATATATCCTCGTCACTTTCAATTTATTATGTCGAAAAGTAGTGAATACTTCTAATATATACTTTATTTAAAACTTTATAATAATAATTCCTAGATATTCATTCCGGTCCAGGTTTTGCATAGCTCATGGATACATAATATCAGTCATTAAACAAATAATACATTGAAGCTACCGACGGAATTCCTAATTTTTTTGGAAATGCAATTTCTTTAGGGTTCATGCTTAGAAATTTGGGATGCTCGTGTTACCTTATTGTTTTGATTCAATATTTCTTTGAGGCATGCGATTTCTTTACAGTTCTTACTAAGAAAAGTGGAATTTTTTCAATCCAATTGTTACATCTGATTTAATTATTATTTACCTTGCTTCGCAAATTGAGCTAGCCCTCCCTAATAACTTACCCATGTGCCTACGCTGAGTTTCTCCTTCAGAATAACGTCCATAGCTAGTAATCTCATACAATAGTGATACCACAATAATATCAGAATAACTTTTGGGTTTAATCTCACTAAACCGAGAATTTTCCAGACTTAAATAAAAAAGATTAGAGATTTGGTTTTGTGAAAGTTTGTCCAACTTGAAAAGTAGTTAGGTACCATTTGTACATCAAATACGAGGATTCATGTAAACAAGTCAAAATAGGAAAGAAGTATGCATACATCAGAATCACAATAGATAGGATAACTAAAGAGATTGGAAGAGCTAAGATCAAGAAATCATGGAACTATAATAAAATGTGGAGAAAAAAAAATAGTCAAATGTATGCTCACGTGGTGAAGAAAGGACAAGATAGTGAGTAAGGAAAGGTGGAATGGTATGAAAATACTAGTGAAAGAGGATGAGAATGAATGGTTACGACGAAGTTATATTGTGAGGATCAACAACATGAGTAATAGAAACGATATTAAAGAAACTTTCATTCTCAATGGTTTGAATTTTATATGTATAAGGTATATGGGAGACAATGTGATGTTTTTTTTTTTTTTTATAATTGAAGGGGAACAAAGTATAAAAAGGCTATAAATCAAAATCAAGAGTGGATATCGAACACGTTCGAATCAATTACGGCATATTGAACAAATACGCTAGTTTCAAAAATAGAAGAACGTGGGTGAGAAGTATCGGGATTCTAATATCTCTATGAGGATGAGAATGTTTGGAGAAAGTTGTTGCAACGATTACTATAATATCTATTGATAGAGCGATTGAGAAGAGGGAAGACTTGAGTACGTAAGACTGAACATACTATTGCCAACTAAAGTCGAAGTAACCGTGAGAACGATGATCAAGATCAATGTCGAAATCTATCAGATATGCATTCAAGAAGAATTGACACCTACTGATGGAGGAGCTCCTAGGTGTCTTAGCTTCTTGCGCAAGCTTCAATGGAAGTTGAGCATGGTGAAACCTTGAAGCACCGAATGGAAGAAGTGGATGAAACTCCTCATCATGATGCGGAAGCCATGGAAATGCAAGGAAGGAAGCGTGCAAGGAGGTTGATGGTGAAGTAGATGGTGAAAGCCTTGAAGGAGGTTGGGCCAACCTTCAAGAGAGAGCTTCTAGCTTCTAGGAGAAGAAACTCAATGTGAAACTTGAAGCAATGTGCTAAAAATTTGACAGCATTTCATTACTCAAATCAAGTCTACATTAGAGGTTTCTAAACCTCTTATTTATAGAAGAAAGGATGAGTTACTTAGCTTCCTATGCAAGCTATCTAGGTAGAGTATGGGAGAAGCTAGGTCTAGAAACCTTAGCTCATAAGACAAACTTCTAACCTTAGCTTATAAGACAAGCTTCTAACCCTAGCTTCTATGACAAGCTTCCCAAACCTAGCTTGCACTCCAAGGCTCTTACAAGGTAGTGACAAGTGGCACAAGGAGAGAGCTCCTTGTGCTACTTGGACTCCTTGATCAAGCCTAACACTATTTATGGACCTCAAGACCCAAACTTACACTACATGGCCCAAAAATATAAGGCCCAAATACAAGGCCCAAATTATTCTAAACTATTATAAACAATTTATACAAATTAGAGGACTTTTCCTTAATACTCTATTTTTTCCAAAGGGATTTCTTCATGTTTGCATTGGGGCCGATTGAAAGCCCAAACGACCTTAAATGGGCCCAATCTTTTGGAAAACTCTTGATTCTCCCTTGGGTTCTTTGTCCTCTTTATTCTTGATTAATATCGTTGGGACCTTCCATCACCTACATTAGTAGAAAAATGGCCTTTCTACGTCAGTTTTGGAGGACATTATACGTCAGTTCTGGAACCGATATAGATGAAGACGATGTAGAAAGTCGGTTGAAAATAGAAACTGACGTCATATACCCAACTAAAAAAAATAATTGAATTATAGCATAAGAAGTGAATATTATGTCAGTTGGAGCTGAAATCGGCTTAATAGAGGCTTTTTTACGTCGGTTGTAAGCTAAGCTACAACCGACGTAAAAAGTCCTCTATTACAACCGCTATAAAAAGTCTTTTTTTAAAAATAAATTAAAATTACGGGTTGATAAATCTCTAATTGATACAAGAAAACACCACAATAAATTTTAGAAATTTCTAACAAATATAGATATGTGAAATATAAGACTACAATCTAAAAAAAGGGTGAAAAATAACAAAAAATAAAAATAAAAAAATAACAGTAAACAATGGAATTTTGAGCAACTTTCATTTTTGGAGTATCTTAATCCGAGCTCTTTATCAAAAGTTTTGGCTGTTTGAAGTTTTTTCGTCCTAAATTTTTGAAACCCTAAATCTATGATAAATCTATACAATGTAAGAACTCTACCATCAAATATACACTAAATCAAGTTGCTGATAAAAAATTTGGGTCAAAAATTAATTTTTAACTATTTTTAATGAATTTTACAAAATTTCTAACCACTTGGAACGAGAAGATGCAAGGGCTGTCAAACCAAGCATTCAGCCGAGACAACCACGGAGCTTGTACACGCCAAACGAACATGGAAGAAGCCGAAAATGGAGCCAAATAAACCCTAGCAAAACCAGTGAACAAAAAAGATGCAAATGAAAATCAGGGAGAAGAGAAATCGACACCATGCGAAATACAAATGAAAACTAGTGAGAAGAAAAAATGGCACCACGCGAAACGTACTGCACAACGCAAAATAGTAGAAGGTAGCAAGGTTGAGGCTCAGTGAAGGAGAAGAAAACGTAAGAGAAAAATGTTACCCAATAGTTAATATCTCTCTTGAAATCCCTAATTTTAACTCGAGAGACATATTGCATCAGTTGGAAGCTCCCAACCAGCATAGTATCTGACCAAATTTTCTTCAAAATTCAGTCGCGCGCCACGATGAGGGTATTATGTCGGTTGAAAAGTCCCAACCGATGTAATATAGGCTACATACTACGTCGATTGGCACCTGCCAACCGATGTAGTATCTTCAACGTCATTGCAAAGTTTTCAAATTTCAAATTTTTACTTTTATCAGTCTTTTCTACATCGATTATGAGTGGCAACCAATGTAGAATATTTTGTATTACGTCGGGTTTGATTTAACCGACGTAATATCTGTTCAAATATTTACAAAACTGCCACTGCCTTTTTGTTTACATCGGTTTCGTTTTAACTGACCTATTATCCTGACGTAGAATGTGTTTTTTATACTAGTGTTATGACAACCATGAAGTGTTGTTGTGAAATATAGGGAAACAAGGTAGAAGATGAATCATGTTCACAATCCTGGTAATGATCCTCTATAATCTGTGGCGTCTGAATACGAGAGTATTAACGAGTTTGCTAGAACACAATTGGAGGTGGATAGTAGGGGGGATACCATCGGAGGGGTGGAAGCGGCGACAACCTACTTGGTCAATTACAAGATATAAATAAGGAACTTTATTAATTGTCAGAAGGACATACTGATGAAAGCTCGTCTTCAAGATTGCAGACAAGAATAAAGAGGTCATTGAGCTAGAGCTTTGATTAGGAGATTGAACCTGATTGGGATTGTTTGAGTCTCCAAACAAACTTTTGGACCTAAGTTAAAAATTGGAGAAGACCTCCCTACTTGTAAAAATTGTATAGAGCAGTGTAGGATTTATTTTGGACCTTGTATTTTGGGCCAAGTAGAATAGGTTTGGCTTTGCATTTTGGGCCTAGTAAAATAGGATTTTGGACCTTAGGTCTTGTATCAAGGTTACATAAGACGTCAACATTTTTAGGCTTGCAAAGACTCCAAGAAGGTGTCAGACAAGCTTATGAAGGTGCCACATGTGAGGCAAGTAGGCACCACATAGAAGCTTGCCTTCCTAGCTTGTTTTGTCACTTGTCCTCATCTCATTGGAGAGGATATGAAGCTTAGATTGCAAGTTAACCTGGACACATGTCACTCTCTAAATGGAAAGGATCCTCTCCACTCATGGCTTGCCACTTGTCAAGCTCCTATTGGAGAGTTTTTGAGAAACTTGCAAGACAAGTCATCTTTAGCCTATAAATAGATGACTCTTGTAATTCAAAATTTAGCTTTTGAATGAATGAGAATTGAAGTGATGTCCAAATGCCTCTTCTTGCTCTAGAAGCTCTCTCTAGAGTAGTCTTAATTTTCTAGACTCTCTCTAGTTTCCTCTAAGAGTGTTGGCCTAACCTCACTCTTCTTCACTGGCAAATTCATCTCACACATCCTAAAAACTTCAACTTCCACTACATCATCTTCAAAATTAACAAACCACACACAATCAAGGAAGAAGCAAGGATGAAGCATGCAATTGAAGTTAGAATTGCATCACATACTATAAGTGGTAGGTTGGTTGTTTGGAAGAGAAGAATACACAGAAGGGGTCCAAACTAACACAAATATGGTAATCGAGTTGTCAAGGAGCACATACAGTCTACAAAATGGTCAACAAAGTCAAATGTATAGAACACATGTCAACGACTCCTAGTGGATGGGCCAAAACTTAAATACGAATTTCATTCAATATACAGGCCTAGTTCACTTTTCTGACCAAATGGGCTTGGCCTCATTTGATAATCTAGATTTGAATTCATACCAACACGTAAAAGCCAATTTGATAATGTATGATGAAAATATAATGAGTCAAAACCCAATAGGGTATAGGGATTCAACATGATAAGGAAGGACACATAGTGCTTCAAGAAGGACTTGAAACTATGTAGAATGCTATATCGAAAAATAAAATGAAAGGAGTAATGGATAAGAGGATTAGAAGTATTGAAGAAGACAATGGAAAAGGTGGCAGTGATAACAATAAGGAGAAAAACAAACACTAGGAGGAAGAATGGCAACACATGACACTCATCAAGGCAAGACAGAATAATACAAACACTATGCTTAAAAGGCCAAATACGATAATCAGGAAATCCAGTCACAAATTGAATGGGTAACCAAAATAGAGACATAGTAAACTAATTAATTAATGATCTTAAATAAAGACGAAAATTGAGGTTCACAATTTTTTCATTGAGTAATTCCATGTTCGATACAAATATAAATAACTACAATAGACTGTTTTAGATAAGAAATAATTTTACAGAGGCTCTAAAACTGTGAAATTTAGGTAACAATATAGGGTTTACATATTAAAGTGACGAACAAAATGTAATAGAATAAATAAAAGAAATGGAAGAGAGGGACCAAAACAATAAACATAAAAGAGATCAAGGGAATTGTGACAATGATAAATGAGAATAATAAGTTTCAATTGCAGAGGATTAGGTGGATTAGAGAAAGGTGGACATTTGAGAGAAATAATTACAAAGGAGAGGATAAATATGATAAAAGAAAACAAAATGAGTTGTGGTACCTAAAAATTTGTTACTTTCCCATAAAGTTCTTTCTTTATTTGTGCAATTAAAATACCATTCAGGTGTACTAAGTTGGAATTTGTTGTTTTCCCATAATTTTTTTTCTTTATTGGTGCAATTAAGGCACCATTGACATGTACTAAGTTGGAATTTGTTGTTTTCCCATAAATTTCTTTCTTTATTGATGCAATTAAAGACCCATTTAGGTATACTAAGTTGGAATTTGTTGGTTCTCCATAAATTTCTTTCTTTATTGATTCTGGTTATGTAATGGGGGGAGTTAATATTCGCATTGAAATTCTATCTTTTTCACTGAAATCGTTTCACATTAACACTATTTTAATTTTCAACAATTCTGAAATGATCTCCTCGTCATAGGACTTTTCACACAAAACTGTATCTCACGTAGACATGACTTATCCATTTTTGTAAATAAAAAATACCTAATAATCTAGAGAGGTTTGTGTACTCGTTGTAGCCTGGAGAGGTTTGTGTACTTGTTGTAACATGGAGAGGTTTATACTCGATGTAACAGTTTTCTGAATAGTAGAACCTCTTGAACGGTTTGTTCAAGGAAGAACTGGACGTAGCCCAAGAGATTAGGGTGAACCAGTATAAAATTGCTTTATCTTTGCTTATATATTCTTGCCTTGGATGATCTTGTTTGGTGGCTTTTGTTTACAGATAATTGAGTTCAGACTCCATTCAACCCTCCTTCTAGAGCTAGCTATTTCTACAAGTATAAAATTGATAATATGTTTTCAACCTTTAAAAAATAACTCTTTTACCTTTTTATGAAAAAAATAATAGTGTACGTAGGGTTATGCATATTATAATTTTATACTTCTCTTTATAGAATGAACGTCATGCAAGTCCTTATTTTAACAACTTCAAAGCACCTTTATTCTCCTAACCAAACATCCAACAAGTTCTATCTCTACCTCTACACCATACCCTTATGTCATTCCTGCATCCTTCAAACCAGATACGCTGACCATGCTCATATAACAATGGCATTTTTTATCAGCTGAACAACCCCCAATCAATACAAATTATTTAAAAGAAGGAGATTTCTAAAATAGTCACAAAATCACCATAGTAATGTATTGGTTGCACTCCCTTAGTACTAGCATGCTTTCCAACTGTAACATCACTTACCAAGAACATACCATAATCATATATATGTCCACACCAAGCCATATCAAGCCATTGTCAAAGTAGTCCTTCTTTTAGATGGTTGCAATCCATTCTCAGTAGCATCACAATATCCTAACATTAAGACTAACCTTAACACCTAAATTTGTTCATATTGAGTAATTATGCAGTTGCCAGTTCTTCTTGCTTCCCAACTACATCATCAGCTGGCAAAATCAAACCATTTCCACATTAGAATTCCTCCTTCTATTGCCTCTATACCTCAGTCATGTTTTATCTTCACAAAATCAGAAAAATGTGCTAAAACATATAAGTAAAATCAAGCAAATGTGCTACAACTTACGAGTGAAATCAAGCTTTAGCTAGAGTCAAAGATTACACAATTGTCTATGGACTGCCCTATTCTATGATCTAACTATTCAATATTAGGGATTGCACAAAGTTATTAATACTGTCATTGATGTAGTAGTTACCCGTTGGGATGCCCTTTAGTTGTGGATCTCTTTTTAAATACTTTTATTTTTATGTGGATCTCATCTCCATATATCAAGATAAATTTATTTCACAAATAAATATACATTCAAAATGTATCCCAAAAATATAAGAATTATGTTTCAATTTCTAACCATTTGATATCTTGATTTACATGATTTAAACAATCAATAAAAGAAAAGTATATTCTTTGAATAATAAATTTGTGTGCTTAATAATAAAAACTACATATTAACTCATCACACCAACCTAAATACGTGACCTGAAATAATTCAATTTGACATAACATACAATTATAGTTCTAACATATTATTCCTTTCATTCATCACAATAATTAAACATGTTCTTGGACTAAAACATGCAAATTCATATAACATATATGAATTATAATTATAAACATATAAGAACTTTAAACTAAGTCAGAACATGTTTTGAAGAGAAAGTAATGTCACATGAACAAGATTAACTCACATAGGTAACAATCTCAAATAAAATAAAAATTTAATCTTGATTCCCTCCTTGGTTGAGCTACCATAAGTCACTTGAGTGATAACTTTTATTACTTTAGGGAAATAACAACTCTTAAGAGTTATACATCAGTTTAATAGTTAACAAATATTCTAGAAGCTCACTTAAAACATGAAAACTTTTTCACTTGAGCACATCACTTGGTTACTTTGTTGTATTACTTAAGTTTTAAACCACAATTTGAGTAAGGAACAATATTGCTTAAGCATCTAAATAGTTGCTCGAGCAATTGTGCTATACACTAAAATTCAATAACCCTCACTTTAACATTGTTTGAGTAACAACCATTATTAAAATGAGATATGTAGAAGCAACAAATTATGTGAAACTCAAATCCAATATAAAACTCATTTACCACGTTTTTTGCTTGTCACACTTGATAAATTACAATTTGACTCCACTAACTCTATATCAAACTCAAAATATAAAATAAAAACTAAATCCAATTACATAAACTATAACTTTAGCAATAATTATTTTCATACTCAAATCAAAAACTCAATTACAACTCAAGTTAATTTTTTCTATTTAACAATTACTTACATTCCAAATAATAACTATTACTTGAAGTGCAAGTAACTCTTAAAAAGAATTGAAAATGTGCCAAAAATGAATGATAAAAAAGTTTCATAAAAAATATCAAAATTCGTACTAAATGATGATATAACTCAAAGAATATTTTTTTTTCAGCTAATAAATTCAATTATTCATAATAGACTAAAAGAAAAAATTATCACATCATGGAGTAAATAGATATTTATTCTAAGCTGAATTTTGAGTAGGTAGAAATGATCTAGAACTCACTTTAATCTAGAATATGTAAACAAAGTAGAGGATGAAAGGTTAGAAAGATACTTGTATAACAAAAAGAGAATGAAAATATAGAAGGAGGAGAAAAGAAAAAAAAAAGAACTTGGGATTAGGTGATGCACATTGTTATTTTGTTGTTGTTATCGTTGTTGTTGTCGTCATTATTATTGTTGTTGTTGTCATTGTTATTATTGTTATTCATATCATCAATATTATTATTTTATTTAAATTCGAAAAAAATTTATCAAATACAACGAAAAAGCCTTTAGTCTCATTTTTTTTTTAGTATATACCCTATAAGTATTTTTCCCATTTAGATAAGTTTTGAAGACAATTTTTCATCATATATCTTAAGTTGTTTGTCCAATTAATTTGTGTTCGATGATATTTTTTAAGTATATTTCAATTTAATTTATTTATTTAATAACTATTTTTTGCAAAGGTTAACATGCATTGTATTATTATGGAAATTTGTCATCCACAAAGTTTAAAGTTCAAATTTCAACAGCTTGTAAAGATATAATACAAAAAAGGAAAAACATACAAAAGAGTATAAAATGACTAGATCAAAACAAATTGCATAAAATTATATTAAGTTAACCTCCGTAACACAAATATAATCCTAAAGAAAACCTAGGAGGCAGGATTTATTAGCAATATGAGCTTATAAAGTTTACCATTCAACAATAAGAAATAAAGTACATTAGTTATTGGAATAAGATGTGATTGATTTTAATGTCCTAAAATTGAAATGTGAGATTCAATCAAGAGAAAAATCTTGTTGCACTAAGATGATAAAAATTGATTAATTTTCTTTTAGATTTGTTTAAAATGAAGGGTTTATACAGTTAACTCTATTTTAAAATTTCTTCTTCTATGGCTAGATGTTACATATTTGTATTTAATAATGGAAAGTTGAAGTTAATACGTATATATATATAGTGATAGTGCATTGTAATCTCACATATTGCAAGGTCATGTTATCAATTATCTTGAATGTATATGTTATGGAAATATTTTAGACTATTCATAGTTTCTTATATTGATAGTATTTATCTTCCTATGATATCATAAAAACATAAAAACAAAAACAAAAAACTTATCAAAATTTAAGTTTGAAGCATCTATGAAGACTTTTATCATATAGTCCAATATGTTACATATACTAATATAGTATATTTACAAGGCTTAGAATTTTAATTAAAATACAATTAAAATTTAATATATTTAGAGAAAAATTAAATCCTCCTAATTTACATAGTCTAGATTATAAAAATGCTAAATAATTTAGGATATGATCCCTCTTATATTGTACTTAATCAATGTATAAAATGTTTATTGTATAGCAACACACCAGATGAACGTGTCAACAATCTCACGAATTTCGCATCTGCAACTTTAAAATTTTGTTCTTTGCTATAATCCGGTTTTTGCACACCTCCTCCTTTTGTTACATCAAATGATGCTCCATTTTCAAAAGCATCCCTTATCGAATGAAAATTCCATCTATCTCCATTTTTATCACTATCCTTTCTCCATGTCACCTACAGATAATAAATCATTAGCATAATAGTCAATAAAATCTTTACAATATATATATATA
>Ga0209489_110329_pt1 | contig 10631 bp, 6 predicted proteins | sample SiratrowhiteBW_FD_187527 | JGI IMG/M metagenome (GOLD analysis project Ga0209489, IMG submission 187527) | Root nodule microbial communities of legume samples collected from California, USA - Siratro white BW (SPAdes) (version 2) | ecosystem: Host-associated > Plants > Roots > Nodule | place: USA...
TTAAATGAAATCAAAACAAAACCTATGTATATATTTTTTTTAAAAAGTGATAAATAAAATCAATGGAATAAAATAAAGATATATGTTTTTGTATTTTTTTTTGAAATAAGGGAAAAATAAACAATAAAGTTAGCAATTTTTTTATATTTTCTTAATTGATAAAAAACACATTTTTATTTAAAAGATTGAAAATAAAATGACAAAAAAAAATATTTTTTTTAACAAAATTCAAGTTTGATTAAATAATTCTTTTGTTTTTAATTTTCTTTGAAAATTAATTAAAACTATATTTTTTGAAATGGATTTATTTATCCGGACGAAATTGGGTGTTGACAGCTGCCCCTCTTTACTTATATTTTATTGAATAACTTTGAAAATTGAAATCTCCAAGTTATTATAATAAAAGATAAGTAAAGATAAAAACAACTGATTTCGTTCGGAATGAAAATATTTTTAAAGAAAAGAGAACTAAAACAATGATGTCATAACCTTGACCTCTTGAGGACGAGAGGGCTACGCATCCAATCATGGCTGAGACCTTGACTTTATGTAAAGACAAGAGGGTCGTGTGCCACTTAATGCAGAAAGAAATGCGAGATTCCAACCTTGACCTTTTGCGGACGAGAGGGTTGCAAATCTTCACTAGAGATCGAGATCTTGTATCGAGAGGATCATCGCTCCAAGCAATAAGGTCGACTGTGAACCAGTAAGTCACACCGAACAGTATGAGATCGGGATCTTGTATCGAGAGGATCGCCGTATCTTCGCTCCAGACCTTGTATCAAGAGGGTCTTCTGAAAATCATGTGAGATTGAGATCTTGTATCGAGAGGATCACGAATCTTCACTGGAGATATAGATCTTGTATCGAGAGGATCATCACTCCAGACAATAAGGTTGACCTTGAACCAGCGGATCACACCTAACAATATGAGACCGGGATCTCGTATCGAGAGGATCACCGTATCTACACTTCAGACCTTATATCGAGAGGGTCTTCTATCTTCGGAGAAATTAACTTTGGCTAGTTTGATCAACATTTGTTATGCGAATGCATGTATGAATGCACAAAGACTTTGAATTTCTGATTGTTTGAATGTGTGCATGTATGAATGCATGAAAACTTTTAATTTCTGATTGTTTGAATGCGTGCATGTATGAATGCATGAAAACTTTGAATTTCTGATTGTTTGAATGTGTCAAAATTTTGATTTGATTGATTTTTTTCTTTTTTTCTTTTCATCGCCTTTGCTTTCCCCATAAATCAAATGCTTTCTCAGCAATTATTGAATTTATTGAGTCACAAAAATTTTCTTTTGTTTTGATCTGGATTTTTTCCAACAACTTTTGGTAAATCTTGAGCCTGACAAGTGAAATTAAGATTTCATTAACTCCACCATTCATCACGTTTGCTGCACATGCACTTAAACTGGTGGTTAAACAAGAAAAATGGAAATCAAGGTTTTATGATCCACTGAGGAGAATCCAAATGACAATACCTCAGATTGCAAACGACAGTGCCCCAGTTTTTTAGTTTCGGAGTATGAGAAGTTGGGTTCAAAGGGGTGGTTTATTTTGTTGGGTTAGATGAAGAGAAATGAGTTTAGTGAGAAACTGAGGCGATGTAACTCACATGAAGAAAACTGTATCTTCCAAAAGGTGAGCGAATACAGATCGATTGAGTAGGAATGCCCCAGTTTTGAAGTATGGGTGACAAAAGTTAAACCGAAAGAATAACTCGACCTTGAACTGAGGAAGACAAAATAGAGAAAGGTTGCCCCAGTATTAATATTTCTTTAATAATGCTCACTCTTGTTCAGTTGTCAGATTGATATCATCCTCCTACCAAAGGCACTCAGATTTTTTTATTCTTTTCCATTCATTTTCATTTTTCCCGACTCATATTGGCAGTCATAGACTTTCGTTGCAGGGTTATTCTTTGTGAAACTCGTTGTAATCATTCTTCAATCCATATGGACTTTATGTGGCTTGTAACGTGGCCAAGGGTTTAAAGGGTTTTGAAAGAAAGGGTATAAAGGCTCAAAAGACTGCGTGTGTGTTTCTTTTTTATAACAAAAATCGTCAACCTGGTCTCATGAAAGATAGTTCAAGCTTCTGCCGAAATCATTTTCTGCCATTGTTATTTTTCTTCAACTGGTATGAACATTCTTTTATTTGTGAATATTATCTTTGAATTGATAATATACTTTTGCCTTTTGAATTTTTTCTTTCCTTCCTTCTTTCTTTCCTTGAAAGTTCATCTCGGGAAGATTTCGATGTGTATTACGAACTGAATTTCAGCTTGCTGATGATTTTATTTAGGGTTTTTTTGAAAGAAAAATTCACTTTAGGATCAAAGAGGGTACAATGGAAATTTTATTGATATTTGGGATGAAGAAAAATGGCCATATATCATTTTGAGTCTCGATTGCTTGATTTTCATAGAGATTAACTCTTGCAACAAATTTCAGGGACTTCCAACACTTGTCATTTTTCATTTTCTTTCTTTTTATTGTCTTATCTTTTGCTTAGATTTGCCTTTTGTGGGCTTTTCAATCTAACGGACTCTTATTATTCTGAATGCCTTTGAAGAGAGGAGTTTAGAAAATGAAATTTTTCAACTGATTGCTCCGGTGCGGCGTTTATTCAAAGCTTTGATAAGCGACACTGCGGATTACTGAGGCAAATCCTTTCTCTCTCCGGCTAGATGAATGAAGGCTCAAAGAGGTTTTGAAGACATGTGCATGCAAGCATGTTCTATCTGATAAAGATCAATTAATTCCTCTTTCCTATGCCAAGCTTTAAAATCGAGCTAAAACCTTTTAATTATTTTTATTTCACCATTCAATAAATTCAACGATCCCATAAACATGATTTATTGAGCAAATTTTTGCTTTTTTGTTTTTTTTTGTTTTCATTCCGCGACACCTTTAGAATCCGAGGAATCTCGTAACCTACCCGTGGTGTAGACTCCTCTTAGCATAACAAAAAGTATAAGAGAAAATTCAAAGAAAATTTTATTTCATCAAAAGAAATATGCAGATACAATTCCAATATCATTCAATGTTTCGAAATATTACATTCCCCAAATTATGGAATCACACTATGCATAGAATTTTTTAACTGTGTCAGAGTTGACCGGCAATGGTAACTCTTCCCCGTCCATCCTTGTGAGAATTAGTGCCCCTCCGGAAAAAGCTTTCTTTACTACATATGGACCTTCATAGTTAGGCATCTATTTACCGCGATGATCCTTCTGAACTGATATGATCTTTTTAACCACCAGATCTCCTTCATGAAACTCTCGCGGACGAACCTTCTTATCAAAAGCCCTTTTCATTCTCTTCTGATATAGTTGTCCATGACATACAATGGCTAACCTCTTTTCTTCAATAAAACTGAGTTGATCATATCTCGCTCTAACCCATTCAGCTTCTTCCAACTTGGTTTCCATTAACACTCGTAGAGAAGGAATCTCAACTTCAAATGGTAGTACAACTTCCATTCCGTAAACCAACGAGAAAGGAGTCGCTCCTGTTGATGTTCTCACTGATGTACGATAACCATGCAAGGCGAATGGAGAGCATCTCGTGCCAATCTTTATAAGTTACTACCATCTTCTGAATTATCTTCTTTATATTTTGTTAGCTGCTTCAACTGCTCCATTCATTTTGGGACGATAAGGGGAAGAATTGTGATGTTTAATCTTAAACTCTTCACACAGCTCGGTCATCATTTGATTGTTCAAGTTGGTGGCATTATCAGTGATAATTCTGTCAGGAATTCCATATCTAAAAATCAACTCTTTCCTTATAAATTTTGCCACCACTTTTCTGGTCACATTGGTGTAAGAGGCAGCTTCAACCCATTTTGTGAAATAATCAATGGCCACCAATATAAAACGATGTCCATTTGCCTTCGGTTCAATGGCTCCAATTACATCTATACCCCACATGGAGAAAGACCATGCAGTCGGAGATACATTAATGTTATCAGCATATATTTGACACTTCTGACACTTTCTCACATGCTTACAACAGTCATTTTCCATTGTCATCCAAAAGTACCCAGCCCTTAGAATCTTTCTAGCCATAGAATGCCCATTCATATGAGTTCTGAAGGTTCCTTCATGCACCTCTTGCAATATTAGCTCGGCCTCTTTAGCATCCACACAACGGAGAAGCATCATATCGTGGTTTCGTTTATATAGCACATCTCTATCTAAAATGAAACTAGAGGCTAACCTTCTCAACATTCTCTTATCATTCTCTGAGGCTAAATCAGGGTATTCTCGATTCTGGAGGTATCATTTTATGTCAAAGTACTAGGGCTTACCATCTACTTCTTCTTCAATGAAATTGCAGTATACTGGATTCTCATGACTCTGCATTTTAATCATTGGCAGCTCCTCTTCTTGACTTATCACAAACATGGAGGATAGAGTAGTGAGAGCGTCAGCTAGTTGGTTATCTTCTCTCGAGATATGATGGAACTCTATTTTGTCAAAATATTCAATCAAACCTTTGATGTATGCTTTGTAAGGAATTAGTTTCTGATCTCGAGTTTCCCATTCTCCTTTAACCTGATGGATAACCAGTGCTGAGTCACCATATACATTCAAATGCCTTGCTTTATATTCTATAGCTGCTCTGATCCCCATGGCACAAGCTTCATATTCTGCTATGTTATTTGTACAATCAAAACATAGTCTAGCAGTCATTGGTATATATTGTTTTTCTGGGGAGATAAGCACTGCCCCTATACCATGTCCTAAAGCATTGGAGGATCCATCAAAGAATAGAATCCATTTTCTTTCCTCACTACTATCATCTTCAGACACAAACAAAGCCATGATATCTTCATCCGGGAACTCAGGTTGCATGGGTTGGTAATCATCTATGGGTTGTTGAGCTAAGTATTCAGCCAAAGCACTGCCCTTAATAGCTTTTTGCGTGACATACAGAATATCAAATTCTGATAACAACATCTGCCAACGAGCTATTCTTCCGGTTAGAGCAGGCTTCTCAAAAATGTACTTGATCGGGTCCATTTTAGATACTAACCACGTTGTGTGACTAAGCATATACTGTCTCAAACGATGTGCTGTCCAAGCCAATGCACAACAGGTCTTTTCCAATGAAGAGTATCTCTGTTCACAATCAGTAAACTTCTTGCTCAAGTAATATATGACATGTTCTTTCTTTCCCATTTCATCATGCTGACCCAATACACAACCCATTGATCCGTCTAATACTGTCAGATAGAGAATAAGAGGCCTTCTAGGGACTGGCAGACGCATTATTGGAGGATCTTTTAAATATTCTTTGATTTTATCAAAAGCTTTCTGACAGTCTTCGTTCCATTCTACCACTTGGTTCTTTCATAACAGTTTGAAAATCGGTTCGCAAGTGGCGGTTAGTTGGGAAATGAATCTAGCAATGTAGTTCAATCTTCCCAGAAAACCTCGAACTTGTTTTTCAGTACAGGGATGTGGCATCTCAAGAATAGCACGCACTTTGTCTGGATCCACTTCTATCCTTCTTTGACTGACAATGAATCCTAGGAGTTTTCCTGACTTTACCCCAAAGGTGCACTTAGACGGATTCAACCTGAGTTTATATTTTCTCAACCTTTCAAACAACTTTTTCAGATTAACAAGGTGGTGCTCTTCTTCAGATGCAGATTTAGCTATCATGTCATCAACATAAACTTTAATCTCTTTGTGCATCATATCATGAAAAAGAGCCACCATTGCCCTTTGATAAGTTGCGCCAGCATTTTTCAACCCAAAAGACATGACTTTGTAACAGAACGTGCCCCATAGAGTGATGAAAGTAGTCTTCTCCATATCTTCCGGTGCCATTTTGATCTGATTATATCCGGAGAATCCATCCATGAATGAATATAATAATGACGTAGCCATGTTGTCCACTAATGTGTCGATATGTGGTAGTGGAAAATCGTCTTTAGGGCTTGCCCTATTTAGATCTCTGTAATCCACTCACATTCGAACTTTTCCATCTTTCTTCGGAACAGGAACAACGTTAGCTACCCATTGAGGGTACTGCGCCACAGCTAAGAATCCGGCATTAAACTGCTTTTCGACTTCTTCTTTTATTTTTAGTGATACCTCTGGTTTCATTCTTCTCAACCTTTGCTTAATGGGATGACAATCTGGTTTAAGTGGTAATCGATGTTGTACAATTTCGGGGTCTAGACCGGGCATATCTTCATAAGACCAGGCAAAAATATCCTTGAACTCTTTCAGGAGAGTAAATAACCGATATTTCATTTCGGCAGATAAACCACCCCCAATCTTAATCACTTTTTCTTCCCCTTCATCTCCCAGATTTACCATTTCAATCTCTTCTTGATGCGGTTTTATTTCCCTTGCTTCCTGTTCAACTAGTCTCAACAGTTCCGGAGAGGGTTCACAATTTTCATCATATTCATCATTTTTCATATTATCATCGGGGTCCGTAAAATTTGGAAACGAAATATCGGAATGATTATTTTGAAAACACGCATCATCATATCTGCATTATTCAATTTTACGAAAATAAATAGGCGAGACCAAAATGAACGAAAACACAACATTTCATTAAAAACTGAACCATTGTTATCGCTAAGAGAAAGTATTACACAATGAAACATTGTTCAAAATCAAACCAAAGTTTGCTTTCCTAAAAAATTACATTTCATCACTTGTAGACACCACAGGTAAGTCTACGGATTCCCAATTGCCAACTTCCTCATTAGGTAGACAAGGGTGCACAAAGTTGAAGCCTTCGCCTTCTTGCCCCTGCCCGATTGCTGACACTTGATCGAGATTAACCCATCCGGCGCTATAAAAGCTTTGATCCAGGCTGCATAGGGAAATTTCCTTCGTCTTCGGTTCCCGTCCCTCTACTCTGGCCCGGCTTCTCTCAACCCTTTCTTCAATCATCCTTCTGCGATTTGCACGAGTAGGTTTGTATCCCAAACCATACCTTCCTTTGTTCTCGACCAGCTCTAATGGCTTTACAGACCCGTTACTGTTCTTGCCCAAACCGCTGCCATGTCTATATCCTTTTCTCATCATAGTTTTGGCCATCATCAATGAGGCATTAGACAAGCATGAATTCACTTTGAATGGTTCAACATAGGCGGTGCTGACAATATCCAGAGCCTGAAAAGAGGTTTCCAGAGCTTCCTCTGCTGCTTCAATATAAGGAGTAGGTGTGGGTCCACATACCAGCAAGTCCTCTTCCCCAGAAACTATAATTAATTTATCATCAATTATAAATTTGAGTTTTTGATGCAGTGTAGAAGGCACTACTCCAGCTGTATGTATCCAAGGCCTTCCCAACAAGCAACTGTATGCTGGTAATATATCCATTACTTGGAACACAACTTGGAAAGTGCACGGTCCGACTCGAACTGGTAGCTCTACCTCTCTAATAACTTCCCTTTTGCTTCCATCAAAAGCTCTCACCACGATGGTACTGGGATGTAAATGAATCCCACCGCTTGGCAACTTGTTTAAGGTGGTTTTTGGCATCACGTTCAAGGATGAACCATTATCGATTAGCACGCGTGATATGAAATGATCCATACACTTGACCGAGATGTGAAGAGCTTTATTATGCCCCCTGCCCTCTGAAGGGATTTCATCCTCAGTAAAAGTCAGGTAATTGTTAGCAGTAATGTGACTAACAATCCCTTCAAATTTATCCAGAGAGATGTCTTGTTCCACGTGGGTCCCGCTCAAGATTTTCATCAACAATTTCTGATGGGAGTGTGAATGCATCAACAATTTCAGCAAAGACACTTTCGCGGGCATGTGGTTTAACTGATCAACAACCTTATACTCACTTTGCTGGATGAATTTTAGAAATTTGTACGCATCCTCATCGGTAACCTCTTTTCCTTCTTTTCCTTCGGGCTCCGAATCAATTTGTACAGCTTTTCCTTTTAGAAACGATTCTGCTTTTTCCATAGCCATTTCTTCTCTAATTTTGTCACGACTCTTCTCGCCTCTCAAGTCAGGAGGAGTAAACATACAGCCACTCCTAGTCATACCCCCTATCCCAGATATGCTATCGATCACCGCCTTGCCTTGGTCTACTGACTCATGCTCTTGCTCCCCTTGAATGATACTGACACCATATTTCCAAGGAACAGCCTTGTTATCCTTATACAGGAAAGAAGATGGTGTATGTATCACCAGAGGTTGTCGTCCTGAAGGCATCGAGTTGGTGGCCTTGGTGAACTATATTACCAACGGTTTAGGCCCATGTGGAATCCACTCTTCCCCAGCAAACACTTCTCCTTCCTTCTTCTGATGACTGACTTGTAGAATATGTCTATCTATCAAGTCTTGTACGAAATCTTTAAACTCAGCGCACTCGTCAACAGAATGTTCAGTGCTACTGTGGAATCCGCATTTATCTTCTGGCCTATATTTGTATTTGAACAGTCCAGCTTGGCAGATTGTTCTAAAATCCTCATTCAAAGGTTTCTTTATCTCAGTCACGCTCCTGACCAAGCCTAGACTTTTTTCTTCCATCATAGCATTGACCGTAGTATTTGTACGTCCAGTCAAAGGGTTCTTATCCACACTTGGCTTTTGCTCTTGGAAAGCGAGCCACCCTGAATCGATCAAGGATTGCACCTTGAACTTGAGAGCGCGACAATTTTCGGTGGAGTGACCCACTTCCCCACTATGGTATTCGCATTTGGCGCTTGCGTCATAGTATCTGGGATACGGTGGTTGTAAAGTCTTCGCTGGACACAGGGCCACCAATGCATTCTTGAGCAAATCAGGTAATAACTCCGTATAAGTCATGGGGATAGGAGTAAACTTCACAGTCTTTTCTCCTGAATTACTCCTTTGACCAAAATTCTGGTTCTGGGCCTGATTAAAGTTCCGACCTCCTGCGCTTGGCTGGTATGCATTGTGAGTCATAGGCGGAGGCCTATATGCGGACTGAGGTCGGGGGGCATTATACTGATAATTCGGAGCAGTACTCGCAACATAAGCAGGTGAGGGTCTGTAATTGGGTCGATACTGATGCTGGAATCCTTCCCAATATGGCATGGCAGATGCTGCTTGCACTTCTCCCTCCTTCTTCTTGTTGAACCCGGGCTTTCTAGCAGTTGTAACCGCGGACGGGTGTTGTGCTATTTTTCCTCTCTTAAGCCCGCGCTCAACTCTTTCTCCAATAGTAACAAGGTCAGAGAAATTTGATGAGGTGTTTCCGAGCACTCGTTCGTAGAAGGGGTCTTCTAGTGTCTCAACGAACATCGTTATCATCTCGCTCTCATGTAGTGGTGGTGCGACTTGAGCAGCGAGCTCCCTCCATCTTTGTGCATACTCCTTAAAAGTCTCGGAGTTCTTCTTCGCCATGTTTTGCAATTGCATTCTATCAGGAGCCATGTCTATGTTGTATTTATATTTCTTTAGGAAGGCGTCTACGAGATCTTTCCAAGTGCGAATTCTGGCCGATTCCAAATGCATATACCAATTCAAAGACATTCCGGCTAGACTATCCTGAAAGAAGTGCATTAGCAGCTTTTCGTCGTACGCGTGAGCAGCCATCTTCCGACAGTACATGATCAAATGACTCTTCGGGCAAGTCGTTCCCTTATACTTTTCAAATTCCGGCACTTTGAACTTGGGAGGTATCACAACATCAGGGACTAAGCATAATCCAGCAGCATTCCCAAATTCATAAGCACTGGCTCCTTCAATCATTCTGAGCCTTTCTTCCAAGATATCCAGCTTGTTTCTTGTCATATCATCATTGATTAACACAGTTTGTACACCCTCGGGAACTTTACCCTTTGTCGTTGATGCTTCACCAGCAAACACTTGCAGAACTCGTGGCTGGGTAGCAGAGGTAACTTTATTAACTACTACCTTTTCAGTATTAGTAGCAAGTGGTACTTGTGTATGCTCAGGTTGACCTCTAGCAGCATTAGCGACAGGCGGTATAATTTCTTGATCCTTATATTCCTCGTATGGCGGCTCATAGTCCACAGGTAGACCATATGGCGGGAACACTTGACTTGCCTTATTCCCATGTTTTGGCTTTTGGGTCTGTAATCCCCCTTGTTGTGAGGACTGAGCTTCTTCGTTTCGGGCAGCAATCGCGTCTTTGAAAGGCACCATTATCTCAAACATTTTATCCATTCGATCCTTGAGCTGGTCGACGTCGGCTTTCATGCTTTCTTGTGCTTCACTCAATTTCTCCATCTTCTTAGTGTTGGCACGAGTTCTATAGAAATGTCGCGGAATGTTTGTCGTTATTACGTTTCTGTTTTTATTTTATTTTATTAAAGAATGTATTAGGAAAAGATAGAAGGAAAAAGCAAATAAATCGAACAAAATTATAAAATTGCATGATGTCATATAAAACATGAGAATCAAACACAAGTCTGTCATTGATAGAGAAGCCTAAATTGCCTAACCAACACTGTCATTACAGTCTCTATACAAAATAACTATCACTCCCTAGCAGGACTGTTAGCACCAGTGGACTGATGCAGTGATTTGATGAATTCAACCAAGTAAAGATGCTCTAGATCATGTGATGGATGGGTGAAGACCTCTTGAAGTTTGAAGAATTGAATCTAGGATCTAGAAATGTG
>Ga0209489_110330_pt1 | contig 10630 bp, 7 predicted proteins | sample SiratrowhiteBW_FD_187527 | JGI IMG/M metagenome (GOLD analysis project Ga0209489, IMG submission 187527) | Root nodule microbial communities of legume samples collected from California, USA - Siratro white BW (SPAdes) (version 2) | ecosystem: Host-associated > Plants > Roots > Nodule | place: USA...
AGTTTATTAAAAAAAATAAAAAAAAAAAAAAAAAGCTATGCATTTAATACCAATTTTATTTTAATGTAAAAGTCATGTTTTGAAAACAGATTTTGAAGTTGTTTTTCTAAAACATGACTTATTCATTCGTGTGGTTTTTTAAAAAATTATCCATTTCAGTAAATTTCAAAAAATGTTATATCTATCATATAATAAAAAAATCAATTTCAATCTATATTTTTTAATTTCATAAAATATAGCATATATTTTCTTTACATTTTGAAAATTTATACAATGCAAGAAGACTAACCTCACCGGTTATACTCTGAATTTCAATTTTTTTTTAGGAATAGCTAGGAATCACAGAAGGTAGACTTAATTTTTTTTATTAGATATTTTTAAGTTATGTAACTGACCTATATTTTTTATTTTAATTTTTATAAAAAAAATATTTCATCCTTTGACTTTAGAGAAATCAATTTAAAATATGAGAAACTTAACTTTAGAAAGAAATCAATTTAAAAATAGAAAAAAAATAATCAAAGCATAAGTTTTAAGATCAATTTATTTGTGAATAAGAAAACAAGTTACGTCTTAATTAGAATATGCTAATCAATATAGCTACTATATGTAGGCATTGTGTGTAGACTAATATAATACTATAGGTCAAAACATGTTTTTGTTCCTTTCAAAATATATTAAGTTCAATTTCAGTTCTTCTAAATTATTTTTTTATACTCTAATTTCGAAATGTACTATTTTTGTCATCCAAATTCTGTCTAAATAATTTTTTTTTCATAATACACTATCTAAATCATTTAAAGAGTTAAAATATCAATATATTTATGAATTAGAGAGGCTGAGATATTTTTTTTTTAGAAAACAGAAAGATTGAAACGATCTTTACTTAGTTAGAAAAAAAAATTATTCTATTATATATTATAATAATATTTCATACATTTTATATTATAAATCAGTAATTGTGTGGGGTTAGTGAAATTGTTTGTTAGTTAAATTAATAGTATTGCTATTTAAGTTATATATTCCAAGTTTATGTAAATTGGTTAGATTTGGGTAAACTGGAATAATAAATTTATAAAAAAAATATTAAAATGTTTATGAATGTATAGCGTAATAAATCAACAAGAAGTATAGACAAAATGAATTAAAGTTTGGTTTAGTTTAAAATTTTATTATATACTAGCTTTGTTTTATTCCATAGAGATTTTTAAGTTTACCAATTTGTTTTAGATGTGAAATAACTAAATTATAAGGATAAACATCACGATCTCTTCCTCTTTAATTGTGACCTCTTCTTTTAGATCACTCAAAGTAGTTTTTAGGTTGATTAGTCACAATATTTGTCAACAATTTATTGGTAGTAAAAAGAAGTGATATTTTGAGTTCACAATTATTTCAGTTAATTGAAACCACACAAGAATCATGTACCATAACTCATTGTTCTCTAAGCTCTAGTGTGTAACAACGTCACAACTACAAATATTTTTACAAAACAACTATTCAAAAATCTCTAACTCCTCTAAAAATTTCTTCAATTTGGTATAATATTTAGATACACTCTCATCTCCTTGTTTCAAACCTTATATCTCTTATTGCAAGGTTATAATTAAACAATATCCTTTAGAAAATATATTATAAACAGCGTTTTATACATCAAATGCTAGGTCTTTCCAGATACAAATTTGCATGTTGAGAGAGAGAGGTGCAGATAGAAAGAGAGAGGTGCAAAACTTGAAGTTCATTTTTTGTGGGAACAATTATTATAAACACCACAATGAAAATAATATTTTCACCAAATAATGGGGAAAAAGTAGTTTTAGTGAGTTGATATCAATCTTTTCCCAACATGAAACTTGAAGAAAGAGAAGGGTGTGTGAGAAGACCCAAAAGGAAGAAAATAATGTACATAGCACCAAGTTGAATGACATGAAGAAATTAATCATTCACCTATCTCTTTTGTTCTAGTTATTACACTTCTCCTCATGTGGGTCTCATTTTTGCCTTCCATCATTGTCATTTTCAAAGTATGTGTTTCACACATTTTCATTAATAATCAATTTGGTTGCTTAAAAAATATCATGATTTTCATTGCTCATCTTATCCTCAAGTTTGACACTGTTTGAGCAAAAAATTAGAGGGTGTACGATTTTGGTGGTGAAAGATGATGGTGATGGCTTTGAGAATGGAATGAATGAACGAAAGGGAGAATATGATAAAAACATATGAGAGTCGGATTTGATGCATTCTATATTTCATGTTCAACATAAAGGAAAAATAGTTAGAATTTAACAACACATCTCATTAATGTAAAACGATTTTATGTTATTACTTATAGTTTATTGTTATATATTTTTTTTAAATAATTAGTATAAAATTACTAAGTTTATAAAAATATATAATAATTTATTATTAAACGACTTTTTTTCACAATTACATAACATATTCTTATTCTAAAAAATTGAGTGGAGTTTCCATTTTTAAAAGAAATTCATTGTCAAACTAAGTTTTTTCATCCTCACATATTGGTCCGTGAATCCTTAAATATAAATGGAGGAAATATACAAACAGTTGTGGAAATATAGAATTTAAAATATTTTACATTTGCGGTGAAGATATTATCGAATCGATAGATTTATTTATTCTGATATTGATAATAGATTAAACTTAGGTGGTTCTATGATATTAGTTAAGAGTTTTTTTTTTTTTTATAATACATATCAATTCTTTTTATTTCGTTAGTATGTATAGTTTGTGTTGTATGAACATGCGTTTAATTTGATCTCTTTAAATTTTTGTTCTTGTTTTATTTTTTAAATATTTATTATATAAATATATAATTATTAAATATTATAAAATTACTTAGAAAGAATTACGTAGATGCTAAATTGATCTAGGTAAGTTGATACAGAAGTATTAGAACGTTAATTTAGACTATTTACTTTAATTTCAATCTACAAACAATAGAAGATTACAGATGGATCCTAACCCTAGAAGCTGATTTCATACCTAGCTACCCCACAATAAACTGATATAATTTATGAGAAGTTAAACATAATTAATTAACTTAAAATTGCTGCATCATCTTCAAACTACATAAAATGGGATCACATTTTGGTGCTTCTAGGACTCACGTACTCCAATAGCTAATTGAGTAATTTTTAGGTATTGTTCTTCACTATTCAGTTAAAGGTGGAGGAACCTGAAAAGTGATAAAAAATGAAGTAATAAGGAATGGAAAAGGAAGACAACACAAAGACGATTACCAAATTTGAATTAATTATGAAATGTAATAAGAATATGTTTAAATTACCATAAATATTTAAAAAAAATAAGTTAAACAATTATTCTATTATTAAAAATTGACTTTGCACTTAGTTTATAGTTTTTTTATTTAACTTTTCACAATGTATAATTAATTTTAGTTTGTATTCAATATGTTAATGTATTTTACTTTTTTATTAGTGTTTATTTGAAAAAATTAGGTCAAACCTTGTTTATAATTTGTATAAGTTGCTCAGGTATTTATCTACGCCTTTGCATTAATGATAAAATTCTAACCGAAATTTACAATTGATATTTGATTTAAATATATTTCAGTCCACCTAATTGAATACAACCAAATTAGGTGTTAGTTTTAAATTTTTAATTTTAGTTTTCGTGAATTTTAAAAATGATTTGTCACTGTATATCAATAGTGTGACATGCAATGTATTTGATTATGTCAAGACAACGACTACTATGAGATGTCGTGTAACATGACACTATATTTGATTGAAGGATATATCCCATTATTATAACTCACGAATAATAAAGCTTTTTTTTCTTTATGCTAAAAGGTTTTAAAATTTATGAAGAATAAAACTTTTTTTAAATGCTAAAATTAAATTTAACTACATGTACATACGTTAAAAAAATATACTTATCTTGTAAGATAAAAAGTGAAGTATAAGCCATGTAAAATGCTTTTTTTTTTTACTTTTAATTTAAATGAAAGAAAGGGAATTTATTAAATATTGTCCTTTAAAAAAAAGGAATATATAAAAATCCAAAAAAGTTAAATAAATGTATGTAGTGGCTTACCAGTTTTGCCACTAACAGCATCATCAACCTTAGCTGTTCCACTCATGGGTCCGCTGCTATTATTGCCTCCTGCAATCATTGTTTCACTATGTTCCATTGCTTGGGAACCATGTCTCAACACATTCATTGGCTGCAACAAAAAACCAAACACGCTAACATAAAAAATTAACTACAACATGTGCAAAAATACTCTAATAAAACTACTATGAATTTGTATTTTTTTTTACTAAATTTTACGTAACATGCATGTAGTATAAAACCAGTTTTTACATGCAAGAACAAAGTGAAAAATGAAATTTAGGTTGACCTGAGAGGCACTATGCAGGAGCTGGTAACCCATGTAACGTGCGTATTGATCTGAAAGGCATGGATTTTGCATCTGATTTTGGTAATTGAAGGCACCCAGAACTGGATTTTGGCACATCAAATTCTGGTTTGGCATCTGGGGCTGAGTCACAGACATGGCTTGAGCATGTGACAGTTTTGGTAATGGCATTGGGTTGTGAATGGAAGGCAAAGAAGGTCCACCTATTCCCATTCCCATCTGTGACATGTAGTGCTGAATTCCTGGAAACATAACTGGTGTCATGCCAGACCCCATGCACATTACCTGTCACCAACAACAACAACTTTTGTTACATATTCATACTCTACTAGTAGTAGAATGAGAATATTATATATTATCATCATATACATGTATATATATAGTACCTGAAGCTGAAACTGAAGTGATTTCAAGTATTCTATTGCCTCTTCTAACATTGATGCTTTGTCTGTCTGAACGTACAACGTTAGTTGTTACATCATCCATGATTAAATCTCATGAAAAGTAGAATTATTCGAAACAAAGAAAGTGTACTGTGCTAGTGAAATACTGATTTTAACATGACCAAACATATTAATATAATACACGAAGCCTGTTATATATCTATATATTATTGTATTTCTTGTTTTATTTGTTACATTTTCGTTGTACTTCTCCTTTAAGGTGTCTGGTTGCACATAAATGTTCATGTATCATTTGTCGAGGAGATGCATGCATCTGTAGAAAAAGTTAAAATAGTGACAAGTCAACAAGCATTATGATAACGAACCTTGTTACTGTTAGGTATCAGTTGCTGCAATGCTCTCATCTTCTCGTTGATCCTATCTCTTCTTCTCTGTATAAAAAAAAAATAAACGCTAAGTTGACACGACACAAGTTTCAACTTGGAAAATTACAAGAAAAATGCTTGTCCTCTCACCCTTTCGGATAGGTTATGCACTTCAGCTGCACGGTTCCTTCTGGAAGAACCTGTCCGCTGAGATAACTTGTTTCCATCAACTGATTTAATAAGTTCTGTGGCCTATTACACACGGAGACACAACACAGCTCATCAATCAACTACAACAAAGTTTTGTCATGTAGTTCAATTATGGACTAAGTGAGTGTTTTACATGCTAATTAGTGATTTACGTTTCACCAAATATTTTCGTCAAAACTTAGTAAAAGCAGCTAATAGTTTCTTAACATATGCATAGTAAATCTTCAGATAAAGTCAGGCAAAAAAGCAAGTTTGCATGATGAAGGTAAATATGGAAAGAGAAAGAGGAAGAATATGACCTCACTTTGCTCTTCTAATGCTTCTTCTTCTTCAGTCCCTTTTCTCTTTTGGCCATGGTCTCTTGTTGATAGGGAACAAGTTCTTCCAATACCATTGCTTCCTGAGCCACCGGAAGATGAAGTCACAGTTGGTTCAATCATCTCTGATTTGCCTCTCTCACTCCTAGGAATTGGTCTCTGGATACAATCTACAGCTTCAGGCTCAGAAGATAAAGTGGCATTATTAGTGGTGGCCCAAACACCACTGCTTGAAACCCTGTTTACATCTTGGTCCTGAGGGATGTGATTGCTGCCACAGTGACTTGAACCAACCGTGACCACTGAGTGCTCTCTAGCCTCACTTTGTGAGAGCCTAGCCGTAGTTTTTTGAGATGTTGAAGAAACATTACGGGGTGCTGAAAAGTGAGGAAAATTTAGCACCTTCCGTGATGCACCAAAGTCATTGATTTTCTGAGATGAATCAGCAACATGAAATCCTGAAGCAGGCATAGGATTCTCTTGGAGTCCCTGAACACAGGAGGATTTCATGTTAGATGGTAGTGGTTGTGAACTAGGGGAGAAAATATTGGCAAACTTTTCCTCTTCCAGTTGCCTGATTGGCTTGTGATAAGATTCAACTTCACAAGGTGGTGGTAGCTCAGATAAAAGGTTTGAACAAAATTCTTGTTCTAAAGGATCATCAAGAGGGTATTGGATCCATGAGGCTGGCTCTTCTTGATCCAAGTTGTTTGAGTTCTCATACGGCTCACTAGCCCTTAATGTTGATTGAGCAGTTTTCTGCACCTGTCTCATGCTAGATGAATTCCCAAGAAGCCTCCTATTTGCTTGGCTGTGGATAACTACTTGCCCATTTTGCCATAGGAGTTCTACAAGTTCTTGGTCCAGCCTGTTAAATTGACCAAATAGAGAATAATAATCAAGGAAAAGTTTTAATAGGGACAGTATCTTGCTTTGACAGAGAAAGATAACACACCCTGTGGGCTTTCTCTGGTTGGTGAGACATGTATCACTCTCAAAATCCCAACCAGGAATAGTGTTGTTCATTGTTCACCAACTAGTTGTCACCTTGAACAAGAGAGGAGGGAACTCTAGGCTTCGAACAAACGTTTCAAGCAAAGTAAAATAAGATAATCTGCATAGTTCAGCCAATTTGATCAGTAATCAAATTTCAAAGTGAAAGAAAACAAAACAATACTAAAAAGAAAGAAAGCCAAAGTGTTGAACTGGACATGCCAAGGGGAGAAACACCAACGAAAGCAACAAACCGAATGTTCAGAATGGAAAAATACTTTCCTATTACAGTTGAAAGTACACGCACACAAGAACAGAAAAAGAACTAGAAAAATGACCAAACTTTGATCAACCAAAATGGGAAAAAACTGAAAACCAAGAAGTACTGATTGTAAAATGAAGAAAAAGGAAGAACCCCATCTGAGTTACGGCAAAAAGACTTGTTTTTTTGTCTTTTGGACAAGGCAAAAGCTGGTTTTTGTAACTGGTTGAATAGAGGGCATAAATAGATGCTAGTTAGAATTTAGAAAGTGATGAAACTCCTCTTGTGCTTGAGGAGTTTGGTTAGCAAGAAGAGGGACAGTGACATGTGGAAGTAGAAAGAGGGAAAGCAAATATCCCATGAGAAAAATGGTACTTAATAAGGAAGAGCAAGAAAAACATGGAATGGAGAGGGACCAGTTGAAAAGGGTTGTGCAAGTTAAGGTTTGTGATTGTTGAATATGTGAAACTCAAACAAGGAAATCCAATTCTCCATGCACACGGTGGATGGTATCTGAGAGATGATTGTTGTGGTGACACGTGGCAGGGACAAGGTGTATATAATTGAAGACTGATAAGGCTCTGCATTGTCCCAAAAAGAATGGAAAAAGATGTGGTACTCGTTTCATGCTCATCTTGACAGCTACAAATCCTCTCTAACTTCATTTTTTTCACTTACTTTTTGGTGTCAAATTTGGTCCATGAACAATACTTCCCAACTCATAAATTTTTATCACTTCAGACGAGTGAAGGGATAACACTTGATCTTGGCCGACATGACATAACCAGAGGAGTTTTAAGATTATTGCCATAACAAGCACACCATGAATCTGTTAATCACATGATAAAATAAGTTGCAGGAGTCCTATTATTCTTTGACCAAATTATAATTGAATAGGCTGTTATATTATTCAAAAAAATGTTTTTATTATTATAACTTTTATTCTAGGAGAAAATACTCAATTAAAGTTCAAAAAATAATTTAAAAACATTCTTTACAAAATTTTGAGTAGATTTACTTATAAGAGTAAACCTTTTTTAGGAATTCTGAATCCAATCAATATTTCTGAAAAATGATTTGGTGTACCTTAAGCTAAAGCTCGTTATGCTAAAGCTCGTTATGGTGCAAACAGCTTTTAACAGTAACTATTTTAATAAATTTATGTTATATAAACATGAGAGAGGCAAAAGTTTTTTTTTTTTTTGTCCATCTTTAAATAATAGTTTTTTAAATTTTAAATTAGCTATAACTGATCAATCTTATAAAGGTATATATCTATATGTTGGTTATAATATAATGAATTCTTTTCTCAAATACTCATTATTTTTCAGCTAACGCAAAACGTGATAGAAAAAACATATAAAACCAATTAAGGAAACCTCATATATTAATTATTTTTAATAATTTTAAGTACTAAAATGTCTACTTTAAGTTAAAGTACATAATATTTAAAATAAAACAAAAACCTAACTGTGTAGAAGATAGGTTGATTCTTGTTGTAATATTTACAACATATTATCCTCGGACAACAGGGTCAATCCTGATAAACATTTAAAACGTTTGAAATATATTTGATGCTTAATTATTAAATAAATTTTAATAATGACTACGCTAATTGTGACACTCATTAATGTGCTAAATGAATGAATTTGCTTATTAACTGAGATGAAAAACAAATTAGATATAACTACTGTGGAGTTTTTAAAATCAACTAGTTAGTGTATGCATTAAAAGTTAGTGTAAGATCACTGAAGATCACTTAGGATATTTTGGTATATAAATCACTTATTGTTTTATTCAATTCTCTTTTTAGTATCAAATAAATAATTAATTTGTAATATTGTTTAATAAATTTTTAAGATTCTAAACAATAGGGTCACAAGGAAGATGATTTTATCTTTCGTTACTAATAGACTCGATTTGAAAATTTAGCACAACATATTTACTACACTATTTTATATAAGTTGTTTAATTTTATGTTTTATAATATTTGTCTTCTCAATATGCCTCACTTGTTTTTGTAATAGTGAAATGTAGAATTTACCAATTATCAAACTACCGTGGGAGTCTTTGAGAGATTCAATCCCAACTATTTGATACAGCTAAATTTAATGGGAGAATAAAAAATAATCAAGATTTATAATTTGATTCCAAATAATTTAGTAATCTCTAAAGGATTTTGTCAAAGACTTGAGCCAATGTTGATGATTAAGTATTTAGTTTTCTTTTAAATATAAAAAAATAGATAATTTAGTTTTGGAATGTGTATTTTGTTGACAATTTCATCTTGAAATAAATATAAAGGTATGGGAAGAAGATGGTGTGTGAAAACTTGAGGTCCCAAGTGATACATACAATACAGATACATCATAAGAAAGTCAGCAACCAAATCTTTATTGGATTGATGTATTCACACAGTCCACCTATTACCAACTTATGTTTGCAAATCACATACCAATTTAATGTCCACATTTAATGTTTTCTTGGCCTTTTCTGGATACTTGCAAATCACTCCCTTCCTCCTTCACACTTAAATTAACTAGTAATATTTCTAATTTAATTTTCAAAAATTAGTAAATTTAAAGTATTACTTATTACATAAATTTTATTAAATAGATTGAACTGTGTACAGTATCCCCAATGTCAACTTCGGAGTCCAACATCACTTCAGAGTACAGTAATAATGTGTTGTTGATTTTATGTATTTACTCTTTGAACACCACATATTAAGATAATAAGTTTGTCCATTGTTAAATTGACTTTGCTGACTGCTTCTTCCTGCACCTCCATATCATCTTCCTGCACCTCCATACTTTAGGCAAATTTACTATTTTATCCTTTTTAAAATATCCCATACCCGATTATACCCTCCACCCCTTTTATCTTCTTCCTCACTTTGCCTCCGCCACTGCTGCACCCGTTCGCACACACCTCCACGGCTGCATCCCATTCCACAACAGCTGCACCTCTCCCTCCACCTCCACCTCCACTTTGCTTATTTCAGTTGCACCTCTCCCTCCACCTCCACCTCCATCTCCTTTTCAGTTGCAGGTTCACCATCATTCTGTATTTACGGTTTGTGAAAACCGTAACTACAATTTTCAAATTCCATCATTTTGGCACCCATTCAAGCAATTGAAAGGAAGGTAAGCATCATTGTAAGTTTAATTTTAGATTGTAGAGGTAGTTGTGGTGGATTGGTGGCGGAGGACGGCGGTGGCCTGATTTTTTTTCATTGTCGAACAGTTCTACGGTTTGTAGAAACCGTAGATAAATCAAATTTTTCCTTCTACGGTTTGTACAAACCGTAGAACAATAGTAATTTTTTTTCTGTTCTGCGGTTTGTACAAGCCGCAGAAGAATATTTTTTATGTTCTACGGTTTCTATAAACCGCAGAAGAAAAAAATTTGCTACTGTTCTACGGTTTGTACAAACCGTAGAACAGAAAAAAATGTTTTACTGTTCTACGGTTTGTACAAACCGTAGAACAGTAGCAAATTTTTTTCTTCTGCGGCTTGTACAAACCGCAGAACAGAAAAAAAATTACTATTGTTCTACGGTTTGTACAAACCGCAGAAGAGAAATTTTGAACTACCTACGGTTTCTACAAACCGTAGAGACTCCAAATTTTGAATGTCTTACTTTTTGTGTAATCCGCAATTGTAAGAATTGT
>Ga0209489_110331_pt1 | contig 10630 bp, 9 predicted proteins | sample SiratrowhiteBW_FD_187527 | JGI IMG/M metagenome (GOLD analysis project Ga0209489, IMG submission 187527) | Root nodule microbial communities of legume samples collected from California, USA - Siratro white BW (SPAdes) (version 2) | ecosystem: Host-associated > Plants > Roots > Nodule | place: USA...
ATATATATATATATATATATATATATATATATATATATAATGAATGCCAAAAAAATCTTAATAGTAAAAAACAAAATCTTATTACAAATCATTCCTTTAACATCAGGGGTGGATTCAAACTTTAGTTCTGGTGGGTAAAAAAACTAGCACATATTTTGCTCTCTCACTTTCTCTATCTATTTGTTTCATCTCAATAAGGCACTCATTTGACACTTGCAGTAAATAGCTATTTCATTCCTTCTTTCTCTCCATGACCCTTATAGGATTCGTTACAATGGTTGCAACACCAACTTGCATTCCCTTTTTCCTCCTATTTTACAATATAAGGAAAATACATTAACACTAAGTGGAATTTTATAATCACATTTCCCTCTTTTAAAAGTTGTGAACATATTAATAAAACAATATGCATAAAAGATTAAAAATATAAATTTCATAATTTAAAACACTATTTATTGAAGTACAAACACTTAATTAATTAATATATATAACTTAAATAACTTTTTTCTCTAAAATTTGTAAATTTTATTTATTGTCCTCAATATTATTTTCCCATGTTCTTGATAACATTTTTAATTTTCTAATGGACCCTACCATTTACTCACATTTGTTAAATGACGGATTATTTAGGGTTGACAACATTTGTACATTTTTCTTTTTAATCCTCAATAAAAAATTCATTGTAGCCCCAACAAAAAAGTATTTTAATTTTGATTTCTGTCATTTGTTGACATTCTAAGTGGTGTTTCTTTGTAAAATGAACATGATAACGGCTAGTATGACTCTAGATGTACTTTATTTAATATTTTATCCAAAAATATTCAAGATAAACAATGTTATTTCTTTATAATTAGGTGCTATATTCAAGATAAGATTTTAATTATAAAATTGTAGAATCGTATTTATTATTTATGATTTAAATTTCATCATATAAGATTGTGGACCATCAAGATCATAAGGATAGAAGAATAAAATCGTAAATCGATATGTAATTGTGACATTTTTATCTAAACTTAATTTAATTAAAAATTGATGCAATTAAAAATTTATCTCTATATGTTGTTAGCAGTAACGTCATTCAATTAAAAATTAATTCAATCAAATTCAAAACAAATCTCAAACCCAATCTAGACTTTTTTTATGCATGATCCACCTTCTTTTTTAAACAAATTAGTTTCAGATCCTCCATAAATATTAGAGTTTTATCTAACTCTGACTAAATGGATGTTCATAAGGTTCAAATTATTAAAAGAAAATTATAATCAATCAAACATAGCTTATATTCATTAATTAACTACGAACTCATAATATCTTGAACAATAATACAAAACCAATCAGTCAAAAACAATTATAGAAGTGAGAACAAAATTAATAGCTAGAGATAAGGTTAACAAGTTTTTTACTATTAGAATTCTTTCAATATATATTAAAACTATGTATACGATTGAAACACCCAATATATATATATTCTTTCTTTCCACATAAAAACATAAAAAAAGTACAAACTTATATAAAAGAATGAAACAGAAAGAGACCATATGAATCTACTCGCCGTCATTATAGTTTTTAAATAAAACAGATCCTTATTTTTTTAATTCTAACATTACCATATAGTACACATTTGTGTTACATTATTTTTGAGCATTTGATAGACTTCAAATGAAGAGGTAAAATATATTTATTGTGAAAACACAAGTCCTAATATTTGTCAATTTGGAACTTAGGTATATAAAATGTGCACAATATGAAACTTCAATAGTTTAAATGAAGAAAAAAAAAAGTCTTTTTAATTATTTTAATTAATTTCAACATGGAGCGTTCCCAGTTATGCCACATCATTATGAATAACTTCAAACGAAAAAAAATGCGCTTAATTTTAAAGCATTAACAGTATAATTTAAAAAATTAAAAGTGATAAAATATGAAAAAGAAAACGTGAAACATAAGTATTTGGTGATTCTACCATCACTTTGTAGTTGGTTCTCACATTGGAGGTTCTCTTCCAATTCTGGTACAATTTTTTTACAAAAATTTTTAGGTAAAAAAATATTTATTCTCATTTTAAATAAATCGTGTCAAGTTAGCAGGATTTTATTACAAAAACAAAATAATGAAATCGTGTTATTATGACACTATTTTAAAAATTAGTAAACTGAAATCATGTCATTTCATCAAGATTTCAAAATAATTTTTATTCTAAATTAAATAAAATCATACTATAATGAAATGATTTCTTCATATTGTATTATCTTGCCAGTGTTTACCTATTGGGAAGTAAAAACAAATTGCCGAGTGGGAATTTTGTAAATAATTTACCCGAGAATGGGAAAAAAACCCACATTGGAAGAGCTCATAGAAGCCGCAAACGTTGGTGTTGCTTGTCACACATGAAGCATCATTGGAGAGACACCTCACCACACACAATGTCATTGTTAAGGTTCAGGTTTGTTATCTCTACATCTGTTTACTTGCCAAAGAATGCTTTTGATAGTGGTGGTGACTACATAAATATTCCTTTTCTTCTCACTGTACTTTACATCTGATTCATTTACTTGGAGGGATTGTTTCAGTCACTCGTAACCGTTTGTATTCCAGATAACAAACGACGATAAAACTCACATGATTATACGAAATTTTTATTTCTTGTAGCTGACTTGTGATAATTTCGTGTTCTTTTTACATTTAAAATACCAGCACATGTTATTTGCATAATCCAAGTTGTCTTAGGTGTGAAGTTGCTACATTTCACTCGATGTCGTTGCTTCCTAATTAATTGGAGCCATTTCAAAATCTATGTTTTGGGGTGTTGGTGACTATACAAGGTCTTGAGATGGTATCGAGGGTTAAGAAAGATTGGACAAAGATATGATAACTATGAACAAAAAAGAACAAAAAAAAACAAAAAATATGATAACATGGAAGAATTTTTTTTATTGGATGTATTTCTCTTTGTTTACAATAGCTCACTTAATATGAAATTCTAGGAAACTAAATATAGAAATTATTCTAAATAAATACATTTGATATTATCTGATATTCTACTGATATTCTTTGATACTCTCTTGATTATCTTTGATATTTTACTGATTTGTTTCTTTGATGCTCCCTTGATTATCTCTATGATATTCTATTGATTATCTCTGATATTCTATTGATTTGTTTCCATAATAATAATATTCTAACACTCCCCCTCAAGGTGAGCAGTGGGATCACCAATGCTTAGCTTGCTGAGGACACGGGTAAATGTTTTACCTGTAACAGCTTTGGTGAAAATGTCTGCCAACTGGTCTTCTGACTTTACAAATGGAAGCTCAATATTGTTATCCTCAATCTTCTCCTTGATGGAGTGTTTGTCCACTTCAACATGCTTGGTTTTGTCATGTTGTACAAGATTCTTTGTTTTCATAGTTTCTTGCCATTCGTCCTTCTTACTGGCTTCATGAACTGTTTTGGGAATAAAAAAAGCTCTTGCAATGTCTGTTACTCCTTCTTTGGTTATCTTCATAGGATACCTGGCTTTCCGAGAAACATGTTCTGGAGAATATCGATCAGGTGGTACCCCTTTGATTCTTCTTGGCGGAACTGTGAAAGGCTCTGGTTCTGGTGCTAACCTGTCATTGTTAGTGACTTCATTCATAACAGGAGACAACTCAGTAGGAAGTGTGAAAGACTTTGGTTCTGGTGCTAACCTGTCATTATTAGTGACTTCATTCATAACAGGAGACAACTCAGTAGAGTAAAGATCACTTACCTCTTGTTGGACATTCTCAGAAGGATCCTCATTGGTTGTGTTGGTCCCTCCTACGTTGACAGAGACATGTTCGTTGGCTCCATCTACTTGCTCTTTTGGAACAGTTTCTTGACAACTAAGGTTACTTAACCAACTTGGTGGTTCACTAGTTTTCTCCCTCTGAACACCAAGTTGGCTACTAAAAAAATATTCTGATTCTAAAAAATCACAATCCATAGTTACATATACACGATGAGTGATTGGGTTGTAACATTGATAGCCCTTTTGATGTGTAGCATATCCAACAAAGACACATTTCTTAGCACATGAATCAAATTTGGTTCTATTAGCTTTGGGAATATGAACGAACACAGAGCATCCAAAAACTCGTGGTGTTAACATTTGTATAGGAGGGATATTAGTCTGAGTAGCTAGGATTTGTAGGGGTGTTTTGTGGTTAAGGGTCTGGGAGGGTAACCTGTTCAAAAGATAGGCCGAGATAGCAACAGCTTTGAGCCAAAACCGTGTTGGAACATGTGCATCAAAACTCATGGCCCGAGTCATCTCTAGTAGCTTACGATTTTTTCATTCTGCTACACCATTCTGTTGGGGTGTGTTTGGACAGGAAGTTTGATGAATTAAACCATTTTCTCTGAAAAACTTTTGCATTGATTTGTTAACAAATTCTCCACCATTATTGATTTAAGTACTTGGATTTTCTTTCCAAACTGAGTGTGAATTATTTGATAGAATGCATAGAACTTATCGGGTACTTCAAATTTGTGTTTAAGAAAATATACCCACTTCATGCGAGAGAAATCGTCCACAAATAACAAAAAATACTGAAATTGATTATTATGGGAATCAGGAGCTGGACCCCACACATCATAATGTACTAATGAAAAAAGCATAATTGACTCTATTATTGTTGGGAGGAAAAGTAACTCTATGATTCTTTGCCCGTATACAAGTTTCACATTTGATAGGCTCAGTGTTACTAGTAAATAAACTAGGAAATAAAATCTTAAGATACCCAAATGAAGGATGACCCAAACGTCTATGCCATAACCAGAGTTGCCTTGTAATCGTTCCGTGAGCAAGCATGACATGTCCCTTGTGAGCAACCTCATCAACGTAGTAAAGACCTCCACGTTCAGTACCACGCCCAATGATCTCCTTCGTAAGAATGTCCTGTAAAAGACAAAAAGTAGGAAACATGAGAACCACACAATTCAACTCCTTTGTAACTTGGCTTATAGAAAGTAATTTTGATGATAATGTAGGAACATAGAGACAATTTTCTAATTTCAATTCTTTTGAGAAAACAATTGAGCCCTCTCCTTGGACCGCAACTAATTCTCCACTAGCTGTCTCAATATGAGTTTTAACAGGTGTGAAGAGATTGTTAAAATCATGAGGATCATAGGTCATGGTGTCAGTTGCCCCACAATAAAAAATTCACTGATCAGATCTTCCTGGGCTGGTATCCTCCTCTCTTCTTTTACCTCCATGAGAGACTGCGACTCTTCCATGAACGACTTGCAGTTTTGCTTCTTCCTCTCTTCTGGTGTCACCATTATAGTTACTAGTGGTTTGCGGGATGCGCACGATGGTGGCAACCTTACGATTTTTTTGTTTAAAATCTTTCCACCATTCGGGATAACCCACGATTTTGAAGCAAGTCTCCTTGGTGTGTTTCTTCATTCCAAATTAGTACAGTGGAGGTGGCTTTTGTCTTCTTTGTCTCGTTGTGATGGACGCCGTCTGGCAGTTTCTGGGCGACTCCATCCCTGTTCCTGTTTCGGTGGTCTATTTCTTGCGGTTAAGCCGATTTCGACCTCCTCTAATGGTGTGTTTTCTTCGCTACTGGTGGTAGGCTTTAGAATTTGGAGTCGGGTCGCCTCCCTTCGAATAGCAGCATAGGCGGACTCTACTGAAGGGGTCTTCTCTTGCATCAAAAAATCTCTTCTGATGACTTCAAATTTTTCATCTATCCTTGTTAGGAACTGATATAGTCTCTGTTCTTGTTTGATTTTGTTGAAGATTGCAATAAAATCTAAGCATTTCATAGGGTTCGGATGCTTTCTGTCAATCGCCATCCATATAGCTTGAAATTTGTTCCAAAAATCCTCTAAGGTATCCTTTCCCTGTTTCTGTGTGTTTCCTTTTCGATGTAAATCATAGATTTGTATCGGGTCTGTGCCGCTTCCATAGGTAGTAGCCAATCCCTCCCATAAAGCCTTGGCGGTTGGGAACTGGGAAACATTGTTTATCAAACTAATCTCAATATTCTGAATTATCCAGGTGAAGACAGTTTGGGTCTGCCTGTTCCCATTTTTCATATGCTGGTTCTATCTCTTCTGGTGCCAGAGGTATACCTGTCAGATGACTCTTCTTTCCTTTGTCACCGATAGCTTTCTTCATGAGTCTTGCCCACAATGGATAATTGTCTCCATTTTATTTGAATCAAATTGACAAATTGTTAAGATTGGATTGTGTTTGCTAAATCCCTAGGCCATTACGAAGCATATTTTCAATTTGCAAAGTTAGCTCATCAGTAATGATTGAGGAGTTATTCTGGTTTTGATTCATGTTGTTGCCAATTTCATCTTCTGAAAATGACATTTTTGGTTTTTGGTGTTTTTCAGTTGTGAAGGGTAATGGAACAATGACGTTGGTTTTTAAGTTTCCAGGATCTAACACTGCCCTAATACCATCTTGCGATGGTATCGAGGGTTAAGAAAGGTTGGACAAGGATATGATAACTATGAACAAAAAAGAACAAAAAATATGATAACATGGAAGAAGGTTTTTTTATTGGATGTATTTCTCTTTGTTTAGAATAGTTCACTTAATATAAAATTCCAGGAAACTAAATATAGAAATTATTCTAAATAAATACATTTGATATTATCTAATATTCTACTTATATTCTCTTATACTCCCTTGATTATCTTTAATATTCTAGTGATTTGTTTCTTTGATACTCTCTTAATTATCTCTCTGATATTCTCTTGATTATCTCTGATATTCTATTAATTTATTTTTATAATAATAATAATATTCTAACACAAGGAACGTTAGTCTCAGTCTCCGGTCAAATAGCAATCCATGGCACAATGATCCTTAATTTCTGTATCTTAATCTGAGATTTCCACTCAAGCATTCTGTTCAGTTGGTGAGGAATGTTGTTATATGGCCTTAGAGGGCTTACAAGACTTAGAAGACAGTCCACATCTGCTAAACTAGTTTTTTTAGGTTTGATCTAGATCTTAAACTCAAATTCTAAGATACATGATGTTTAAGAATGGGTGACTAGAGCGAAATTTAAAAATTCAGTCAAAGCATCAATCTCGCACCTTAGGTTCTGCATCTCATCAGTAAACATTATAAGCTATTAGCATTTGGCAGGTAGCTTTGCCCTTGCTCAATGAGTAGTTGGTAAAAATCAGTACAACCATGTTTTGGACTTTTACCGATGTGGCTAGGTTTTGTTTTAAGGAATAAAAATAGCTCCAATACAAGTGTATCAAAATTGAGTCATTTGCTATTTGTCTTTTCCACTATGCTATGTTGAATATATAGGAGCCTCACGGGTAGTAAAATTATAGTTATTTATGCTCCAGATTGATACATTTCTGCAAGTAGAACTTTGGATAACAAAGATAATTGTTAAGCTAAGCACCTACGCTTAGATTTTGTAGTACCTAATAGATCTGTTTACGTATTTTATCAACATTGGCTAGTTGTGACATTTCATTGTAGAATTGGATTTAAATTTTGAGAAATCATGCATTGTACTTGATACGATGAGTTAGACTAGCTAAAAAAAAAAAAATTGTCATCTGAAAATATTTTTCTCATTACTCACAAGATCGAGAGAGGAATCTATCTCTAGAGTTGAAGCTGCTAGATTGTAGTCAGTGGCAGCTCAGGATTTTAAGAGACTAAAGCGAATAAAAAAATGAGGCATTTTTAAATTAATAAAATAATTAAAATTATGATATTTTGATTTAAAAATTATTTTTCAAGTTTTTTGTGATGTAAAATTATCTATTAAATTATCATAATTAATTTTATTTAAAAAAAATTCAATAGACAATAAAGCTAATTCGTTTAATCCTTGTTGATACATTGTTGATCTTAAATAAAATTTTATTAGTTTAAGTTTTGATAAACTCGTTGAAGCAACTGATACTGAAATTGTTAAGATTATTCTATATGTTATATATGCATTTGGAAAAGAATTTATTCTTTTTATATAATTAAGAATGTCAATTGGTTTATCATTTTCCAATCCTATAATCTTCTTTAAGATATTTAATTTTGAAAATAAATCTAAGCCATCAAGATCCAATATATTATCATGTTTGAAATACTTTTCAAGATTTAAGCATTTTCAAAAATACACAACCCAATAAATAATTTTAAATTTTTAATACTAAATAAAAAAATCAAAAATGTCTTCATATATTTTAAATTGTTCAAATCTATTTTGGAGTGTGGTAATTTTTTTATCTACAATATATAAAAAACAATCAATTCTAAATGACTCTTGAAGTGATTTAATAACTTCATTCTCAATATTGTTTTTTTTTTGTTTTTTTACTGACGGGTTCTTTTTTCGCAAAATTTAGGCTCTACCTCCATTTTAGAAGCACTTTCTTTGGTAGAAATAAATGCATTTTCAAATTCATTTTCTCTATATGTTTCAAAAAATACAAAAAGACCTTTTAATTGTCCAATGGCCATATTAATACACATATATCACACTGAATATAACTTATAAGTATATAAAATAAGTCTAAGTTAAAAAGATAAAACCTGATTGTCAAGACAATAACTTGATAGTAGAGTCTCAAGTCTCCTATTTTGATATTATCTTTCCATCATGTCCTTTGGTTTGTCTTTAAATATAATTTGTAACTTCTAAATTCTCTTCCTTGAATCTGCATAAATTATTTTAAGATTAATTAAACAGCAATGAGAAAAAAATCTGGGATCAATTGATCAATCTTTTATATTATTTTAACCTAATATTGATACATTCAAAAAGAGCCAAAGTAAACACAAACTCTTCCTCCATCAATCTACTGTCCAAAGTCTCAAAATAAAGACACACGCTCACAAATACACAGTATAGAATGATGAAACATAAATGAAAGAAATTTGAAATTAAAAACAAGTTGAAATAATATTATGGAAGGAACAAAGAGATAGAGGAAGGAAGAAAGGAGAGATAAGTGAAGAAAGAAGGAGAGAAGCAGAAGAGTCAGACAATGATATGACATATAAAGAGATGATATCCATCCATTGGAATATGGGAAACAGATAAATTAGAAAGTTTTGAGAAAGATTCCTTGACTGTTCAATTTTTTTTTAAATATTATTAATTTATTATAAGAAAGTTTCAAGAATATTATTCATTAAATAATATTTATACTACCAATATAAATTTAAAGTCATTAAGTAATATTTATAACACCAATGTAAACTTAAAGTTAAGTTAAAATATTTAAATTTTTAATTAAAATTTTGTTAGTATAATTTTAAAATTAAATATTTTTAATTTTATAATAATATGTGAGTATTAAATTTTTTTTATGCCTTTAGACCTAAAACATATTAAATTTTTTTGAAGCCTTTGTGGCCCTTAAGGCCTAAAGCATATTAAATTTTTTTGAGACCTTTGAGACCTTGAGACCTAAAGCGGTTGCTTTACCTGCTTGGGTCTTGAGTCATCAATAATTATAGTCAACATTGTACCTCGAGGTAAACAATCTCCCTCTTGACATAAAGTATAAGAGGACCAAAGAATGGAAGATTAAAAGTCATATAAACTTAGTGATATATAATATGTTGGTTTTCTTCTTGTGAGGTCTAAATCTATTATTAAAGAATAGGACCCACATAAGAAATCACACCACATTCAATTTAAAATCTTAAAACATTAGATTTATGAGTCTTTTTCCTATATATTACTCAATATTCTCATTTCTAACTAAACTGACACTTGGATTCCAATAACTAGCATCATTGCATCAGGGTTCTTGTAATTGGAAATAATATATACTTGCAGACCTCTATAATCTTAGAAAGTACATCTGGATTGATATCTTTGAAATGTGAGTTCTTGAAAGTTAAAAATAGATTTAGCTTAATCGGGTGTACACATTTTGTAATGGAGTTGTTTTTCCCTATTCTTGAATTTTTCCGAATTGACTTTCAGGTATATGAAACTTATCCACTGCTGATAAAGAAAATAATGTTTGAGGATAACAGTATTGTATCCCCTACCCTCCCAATCTTAGTAGAAATACGAAATTCAAAACCTAATTGAATTTTCTAAAGTGATGCAAGATAGATAAAAGTCCTATAATGAATTTAATAAAATATTTTTATGTTATAGTATACAAGATGATTTCTATGTTAGTTTCCTCTGGTTATTCCTAGCTTTGAAATTCAGTTTGGATACTATCAATTACTTTTCCTCGCTTCTATGATGGGAAAAAATTCTTTCATCTGAATGTTGTATTTCCCAAGTGCTAATGTTAACAAAAGGTCCATATTTTAATGCTCCAAATAGCAAAATGTTGAATCTTGTCCTTGGAAGTTTTGTTGTTGCGTAGTAACTAATAAGGATCACTAAGTTTATCTTTAATTAGGTTTGAGTTTGAACAGGTTCCTAAGTGTAAAAGGTTAGAAACAACATGTTGAAGTTGATGAAAGTCAGGTATCAATGGAATAGTAGGACAAAATTGTTGGTTGAAAAGGTCAAAGCAAAAATAGATGGCATTACGTAAACCATAAATGCAAGGCTTTACGTAAATAATGGGAGCATGTCTTCAGCAATCTCTGTGCCTAATTTTGCTGAAGATTAGTGTGTCACATTACCCATAC
>Ga0209489_110332_pt1 | contig 10627 bp, 7 predicted proteins | sample SiratrowhiteBW_FD_187527 | JGI IMG/M metagenome (GOLD analysis project Ga0209489, IMG submission 187527) | Root nodule microbial communities of legume samples collected from California, USA - Siratro white BW (SPAdes) (version 2) | ecosystem: Host-associated > Plants > Roots > Nodule | place: USA...
CAGCGTTGATATAAGAAGGGTTTGACATCTTTCTTAACAAAGGAAGAGGGAGTATGGTGACAGGGATATAAGAGAGTGAGAGATATATGATTTGGTTTGAGGATGCTTACATTGCTCTCAGAGGCACCTATTTATACTGTTATGGGGATCCAACACTTCAAAACAAACCACGTTAAAAGCTACCAATTATATTGCAATTATGTTGCGTTGTTGGGACTGTCGGGATAAGGTTAAAGGGAGATGTAACATGTGACCTTAAAAGCCACTAAATTGATAATCCTGGAACGTGTGTTTATTATTTTGTAATTTTGTAATGGTATTTATTATTTCATTTTGTGTTTATCTTTTATATTAATAAAAACTGAAATAGTAATTTTGTAATGGTATTTATTATTTCATTTTGTGTTTGTCTTTTATATTAATAAAAACTGAAATAGAAAGTATAAATTTGATTTTAAAAAATTATATAAAAATAAGTTAAAAACATAATTTTATCTTAAAGATGTAACTTTAAGAAATTTATTGCAGTTTATATATACATCTTCTCAAGAGCCCACATTGATATTGGTATATTTTTTTGCTCGCGTGTTGTGCGTTTTTGGGACCTGCAATCAATGTTGGTGCAATGGATTGTATGAACAAGAACAATAAACGACTGAAAAACATGTGAAGTAGTGGAATGTCTGGGACCTGCATTCAACCTTCGTGCAGTTGTCACTTTCACCTTCACATTTTTTTAACAGCAATGAATAAATAAAATAAAAGTAACACTTAAAACTTGTTTCAATCCTTATACAACACATTTTAATCAAAAAGAGTATCACACAACTACCAATAATAAAACTAAATAGGACATTCTACTCATCGAGTCAGACTCAAAATCCTGAGATTATCTAATAAGACAACATAAATCAATATCTAAAAAGAGAAAGACACAAAAAATAAAAAAAGAAACAGGTCGACCTTCACCTTCACATGGATTGTATTTATAAATAAGAATTATCCTATCCTCAATCCTAAAATTTAATAATTAATATTTATTTTTTTTATCATTGTGACAAAAAAAATGTATGATTGAAATAAACTATTAAACTTTACTAATGATTTTCTTTTTCTTAAACTATAACTTCTTCAGACAATACATATATCAGCTCTTTTTAACCACAACCTTTTTTATCCTTCTAATTAACGATGTAACTTATTTAATTATCGATGTACCGTAAGTGTTGATGAAATGTTATAGATATAATTCAATACAAAATGTTAAATGAAGACAACACTCTTTTCATGCAAGTAAAATACGTAAAATAACAAAAAATGCAGATCAGAACTTTATTATAAAAAAATATCACCTTCAATTTTAATAAAAGAAATTAAAAAAAAAAAAGGAGTTTCACATTAGAGAGAGACGATTGATGCAAATAATATATAAAAAAACCTAAGAAACCTAATCTTTGAAAATTTTGGATTAAAAATGACACGATGAATTATAATTCGTGACTCATGAGATTTAAATCTCCAAGTTAGTACCAACTTTTCTTAATGGGTGTTTAAATAATATAAGAGTTTCGGATGATTTAAAATACAAACACGTGGTTGGTTCATTTTATTGGATTTTTTAGTTTTACAATTTCTTCACTATAGAGTTTTTATTTTTCATCTTTTGCTGGATTGATTGGTTAAGTTACTTCTAGTTAGATTGAAACTATCAAATACACTACTAGCTAGTTTTCTGTCAGCAAGAAAAGATTTATATTTAATTAAATAGAAAGCGCAAAAGAATGTTCAAACCCTTTACACAACAACCGGTCAATGTCATAAGGTTAACACCGTGACTTACTCAAACCGGGTGACACAACCTTATTATCCTTATCTTTCAGATTTACAAGTTTGATAGACTAAAATAATGAGGGACCAATCTATACAAGACTACAGCTCTATTCATTCAATATATATAAACAACATGTATGTTGTTTATTATTGAACCAACAAGCAAACCTTTATTATTAAACCATTAGAATTAGATGAAGAAAGAAAACAAACATCCACGCACAATCCAAGAAAGTAAAACAAGCATCCACACTTATTACATTAGGAAAGAAAAGGAAGCAAACTTTGGCAATGGAAGCCTTATTCTTATCATATTATGACATCTTTTTCCTTTTTCTGTTTTCAAAGCTCATCATGCTGATCAGGGTAAGGTTGTTGATGGTCAGTGTGAGAATGAGCATCAACTCCTTTATTGTCGAGAGGCAGAATGCCCTTAAGAGATGGCCAACCATTAAGGATATGCCTCACGTCACCCACAAGAGCGTCATCATCATCTGTACAAGGGCGGTAAATGATCCGTACATACTTTTCTCCCTTGAAAAGATAAGCTTGATTTTCGTTATGAGAAGCGAAACACGCATCAATCCCATTTTCAAAAATGGCATCAGTGATCTTACGAATGGTTCCAACAAGCTTCTTGGAATGATAGGTTATGCGACCATACTTATTGCCCTTGAATAAGTAAATTTCTTTGCCTCTCGTTGACCTAAATACAGAGTCTATACCATTTTCAAACACCGTGTTCTTCAAGACAGGAAACATGGCAGCAATAGTAATAGGACCCGAGAGTATCTTGTCATCTGTAGTAGATCCTGGACCATAGTTTACGTGGGCACAAAGCTTGGTAGAGAAGATATATGCTTCGTTGCCTTCACTGTCAAAGGCACAGTCTATTCCGTATTCTCCAAATGGTGTATCAATAAGTGATGGAAAGCCATCACAAATCCAGGACAAATGAGTCAAAATCTTATCATCTGTGTCCCATGAGTCAAAATCTTATCATCCTAGTCCCAGGAGTGTAATGCACTCGCACATACTTATTTTTAAGGAAGAAATAAACTTCATTTGGTTTTGAGGAACGTATTGCAGAATCTATATAACTTGGTAACTCTAGAACTGATCTAGTATACCACTCAAGAGCATCATCCTCATCAGCATCCGAGGCCTGTCTTTTCTCTCTCCTGGGCGGATAAGTTTCTTCGGGTAGGTATCTGTTTACACCGTTATCATCTCTATAGTAGTACACTGGGATATAAACTACAACTTCAACGTAAGGAGATGACAGTGGATTAAAATTCCTGTTTATTATCAATCTTGTTTCTCTCCGTAATCTCGCAAACCTGCACAATATAAATAGCTTATAGTTACTGATTGATGCTATATGTGAGGTGATTATAAAAATAGCATAGCATGAGATGTAATCCAACCTTGATCCGGCTTCACGTGTTGCTGTGAATATGAGACAAGATCGAATGTACTGAGGTGCGATGCCTCCAACAAAGCAAACTTCAGCTTGAGAAACGTATTGGTATTGATCCCCAAGGGTGACAGAAACCCAGATACCACCAGGAGCATAAACTTCATAACGATAAAATTGAATCTCAGAGCCTGATGGGAGGACTTCGGTGGAAGGGTTTGGTGCCAAGCATTGTTGAGAGTGGTACTCACAAAGGCATGTGTTGTAGTGGGAGGCCTATTTGAATCAAGAAGGGCACCTGCATGTTCGATAAAGTGAAGCAGATTATAGTAAGTGGAGTTGGGAGTTTGTCCCTGAGGCCATGCTTCGAAGCCATTTGCAAAGATCTCCTGGTAGGGCCTTCTGTCCCAACGATACACAGGTCGACGGATATCAAATTCTAGGTCTCCTGTTCTGTACTCAACTCCTGTCAAGTTTCCTTCCACAACGTTCACACGGTTCACATTATCCAACAGATATCGAGCTCGAACAAAATCTTCATCCCTTAGAGGCTGTGAGAATTCTGATGAACACCCTCTGGAGGGATCATTTGGTGGAGGGATTGACATTTTCTTAACAAACTTTACAAAAGGATTGATAAGGTAGATAGATAGAAAGAGTGCAAGAGAGAGAGATGATTTGATTTGAGTATGCTTACATTCCTCTCACAGACACCTATTAATACTGTTATGGAGTGGCAACTTCTGTACCATTGGTGTTGGAAACTGCAAGAACACACTTGTTTTTGGATGTTTTTAATCGTTTGGGGATAAGGTTAAAGGTAGGGCTAACACGTAACCTTAAAACTACTAGATTGGAACACACAAACAAATCTTATCCAACTTCTGTACGTGCATTGTTTTAAGTGTATTACTTGATCCTATTATATCACTGTATTAATAGGTATCTTACATCAAATTGTTATCACTTGGCTTTTAATTTAGCAATAAATAATTAGTTGGATGTTATAAAATTCTAAAATTAAAAATAATACTTTCAAATTTAAAAGGATTGTAAACAAAAGTAAATAATATGTTTCATATAGTACTAAAAATGAAAACAATGTTTTTTTATTTCAAAAGAATAAAAAAAATTATAAAAATAAAATTAAAACAAACTTATTTTATATTTAATAAAAACATATTTAACCATATTGTTAGATGTACCGATAGGGAAACCATAATTAAGTATATGGAATCACATACAGCACAAGGTTTATTTGTGTTAACTATAATAATATATAATAGAAATTTTTATTTTATTTACAGAATAATTTTAATTATGTTTATATATAATATTTTTCTATATATATTGTGGGACTTTCTAGTTAGTTTGCATATTTTTTTAAATTATAATTAAATGTAATTTTTTCTATATATAAGACATAAGTTTTTTGTTACTACTCTATTTCAAATCTTATTTTTAATATTTCTTGTTTTTCATTTTTTATTGTTCGTTCTTTTCTTACATAGTTAAAAATTGTGAATATTGGTTCACATGTTTAAAAAATAAGGAACTTTAGTCGTTCTATTAACTTGCTCACAATTTTTGTAATGATTTTGATATACTACAGCCTAACTAGCAGATTTATATCAAATTGGACTATAGTTTTATAATTTATTTTATGGTTTTAACGTATTTCACAATTTGTATAATAATTTATATTAAACAATTTAAGTTATAAAATTAAAAAAATTAATGTTGTGACAACATCATATATTTATTAAAATTGATGTTTAGTTAATGGGAATCAATGATCTTTGATAAATCTTAAGTTAACTTACTTTAATATCTTATCTTTGATAGTAAAATTCAATAGTTAATATTTATTTAATTTTTATGAAACAGACATATAAATTTTTGCTTAAATGTCTTTTTATGTCTTACTATGAGGATCATCTTTCCCTCATCTACCCTCCTTAAAATGAAGATTTGTGACCTCTAATTGCAATTAAAATTTATGAAATCACTTTTTTACAACTTCTCTAAGACAATATTTTGAAAATGAAGATGAAGTATCTTTTTTTTTTTAAAAAAAAAAACTAAAACATTTTAAATTAAATTATCCAAATTATTTTTATGAAATAAATTAAATCTATAATAATGATTGTATTAAACCAAACCACCCAGTTTTATTTATTATTAAGAGTATAAAGTACATGAAAATAGGAAAAAAACATCCAGGTACAGGAAAAGAAACACAGACATACAGACTTGTTATATTAGGAAGGGAAAAAAGCATCCAATCCTAATATTACAGTAAAGAGAAAGAAACACACTTTGGCAATGGGAGCCTTATTTGTAACATATTATGTCACCATTTTTTGTGATGAGACTAAGGTGGTTGATGATGAGAGTGAAGCCCTCTTCCTTAGCTGACAGGCAAAATGCCTCTGAGAACGGGCCAACCATCAAGGATAGGCATCACACCAACCACAAGAGTGTCACGAGTTGCACCTGGGGTGAATTTGATAAGCGCATACTTCTCTCCTTTGAAAATGTAAGCTTTAGACTCATCATGAGAAGCAAAACACGCATCAATTCCACTTTCAAAGATAGTACCTTTCAAAATAGGAAACCCATGAGTGATGTCACTAATGCAGTCAACAAGCGCCTTGGAATCATAGGCTAAGCAAGTATACTTATTGCCCTTGAATAAGTAAACCTCTTTTCCTCTCGTTGACCTGAATGCAGAGTCTATGCCATTCTCAAATATCGTGTTTTTTTAGCACGGGAAACATTTCAGCAATTGTGGTAGGACCTGAGAGTATCTTGTCATTTGTTGTACCTGGAGCATATGTAGGCACAGTATTTGTTCGAGAAGATATATGCTTCATTCCCTTCAGTGTCAAAGGAACAGTCTATTCCAGGTTCTGCAAATGGTGTTCTTGCAAGTGATGGAAAATCACTACCAAGCAAACTCAGATTAGTCAAAATCTTATCACCTGTTCCTCCGGGAGTGTATACACCCGAACATACATATCCTTCGTGAAGAAATATACTTCGTATTCTCTTGATGAACGAAATGCAGCATTGATATAAGACATCTTTCTTAACAAAAGAGAAGGGAGTAAGGTAAAACGGATTTAAGAAAGAGAGAAAGATGATTTCATTTCAGGATGCTTACATTGCTCTCAGAGCCACCTATTTATAATGTTATGGAATGGCAACTTCTTTACTATTGCTGTTGGAAACTACCACCAATACACTACGTAAAGCACATGAAAAATATGATCAAATAAGTCGCCTTATAGGTGCTGCATGTCCTCTCTGTCGGCACCATCTATTTTTTCTTTTATTACGCATTATTCTAATATTAAATTTCAAACGTATTAATATTAAAAAAATCGTGAATAATACGATTAAAGTTCCTTATTTTTTTAAAACATGTGGATTCCTTATTTTCAACAATTTTTAAAAACTATTTTTTAGAGAAAACACACGCTGTAGTGGGATGAGTTCCAGCTTTTGTAAGGGATTAAGTTTTTGTGGAAATGCTAAGTTCAGGAACCAAACCATTCCTTCTACAGATGTTTTGCTAACTTAAGTCTGACAGAGGTTCGAATATTTGGTTGATTTTGTTTTTAAATCTGTTTTATTTTGAGATTTTATTTGTTAAATATTTCGTTTTTAATTAGTTTTATGTTGTAAATTTGGTGAAAAATGAGGTTTAAACTAAAAGAAGAAAGAGGATGAGTGCATAATTAAAGGAAAAGAGGCGTAAGTGACTTTTTGTTGAAGTGAGGGAGATAACCTGGGCTAAAATCCACTTAAAGCTGTTATGAAGTCTAATTTTAAGGACAACAATTAGAGTGCAAATCACGAGATAACGACTCAAAGTAACCTACTGAAAAGGACGAATATTATCATCTCTCATTTTTGAGAACGCTCTCCTAGCCGTCGTGATCAAGATCTTTCTTTTCCTTCTCTTTTGTATTTTCATGACTACCATGAATAGCTAATTTTCTTCTTTTTGGGATTGAATGTAATTTCTCCACTTCAAATATACTCTTCATATTTATTTGATATTGTTTTATTCAATTTATTTTTATTTAACGTTTTTTATATTAAATTGTCATACTTTAAATTTGTGTTTGTGACTGAAAAGCACTTTTTGGAATTAGAACCAAACGTTAATTCAAGTGATCTTAATGCTAATTAAATTATTATTCAAATAACTAGAAATAGAAGTGAGAAATTTAGTTTATGAGATTCAATGCTAGAGAAATCAGGTTGAAAAGGCTTTTATTTGCGCAGATTGATAATTGGAAAAGACAATATTGAATTTGGTTAAGATGGTTAAGAGTATATGAGAATGAAAAATATTATTATTCAATCCCAAGGTTTTTATTATTATTGATTTTTCCTATTTATTATTAATTGCGTTATCATTTTCTTTTTTTTATATTCAGTTACCATATCAAATCATTATTGTCAAATCTTTATTCATAATACAATTGATATTGAGTCAATATACAATTTAACATCTCGTTCTATGAGAATACGATACTCTTCTTACTAATTATATTACTTATGAACTCAGTATACTTGCTGAAAATTAGTTAATAAAGTCTTCAAGGTTATATATATTTATTAAATGTTTTTAATAGAAAGCATTTTGATAAACAACATTGTTTTCAAGAATGAGTTTTCAGGTTAGAGAACTCACGACAGATTATTAGTACCACATGATGCTGATCAAGTTTGGTCCAGTTAACATCAATTTTGATAAATATATGATGTTGTCATACCACTATTTTTTAAATTTTATAAGTTAAATTGTTTATTATAAATTATAAACAAATTGTGAAATACGTAAAATATATAAAATTATAAAAATTATAGTCCAATTTGATATAAATCAGCTAAGCAGGCTGTAGTATATCAAAATCATTAAAAAAATTAAACAAGTTAATACTATGACTAAAGTTCGTTATTTTTCAAACATGTGGACCATGATTCACAATTTTTAATTATGTAAGAAAAGAACGAACAATAAATAAATGAAAAATAATCATTCCAAACTCATATAAACAAAATTTTAAAATAAAACACTAATATACGTAATTGTATAAAATGTAAATGTTGTGAATCTGATCAAATCAAATCTATACGAACATGTGGTCTCTAACCTAAGCTACCGAGTTCAACACGTCGTCTTTTTGCTGTGTTTTTGTACTTCTTTACATCTTCGAATTTTCAGACGCTTCTAACTTTTATCTTTCAATATTTTTCTTTTTTAATTTTGTAATTCTATTTATTATTTTATATTTTTATCCTTTATATTAATAAAAATTTTCAAATAGAAAGTTTAAATTTGATTTTAAAAAATTAAATGAAAAAAAGTTGAAAACATATAATTTTATCTATTTTAAGAAATTCTTTTGCTGTTTATATATACATCTGCTCAAGAATCCACCCTATAATGGTATTTTTCACGTGTTGATCAAATTTGGTGCAATTGTGACATTGATAAGGTTTGTATGAACAAGAACACTAAACGACTGAAAACACATGTGAAGTTGTGGAATGTTTAGGACTAGCATTCAATTGTGGTCCAATTGTCACCTTCATATGGTTTGTGTGGATATGAACACTAAAAAAAAAATTAAATAAGTCAATTTTGCATGCATTTTATTCGATAATAATCCCACGTATGTATCTTATCTTTCATCGTAAAATTTAATAATTAATATTTATATTTTTAACTATGATGACAAAGAACTGTATGATTGTAGTGAGCACACATGTAATTTTTTTGTTTAAATATCTTTTATGTTCTTATATGAAGATCATCTTCCTTTTTTCTATGTCCTTTGAAATGTCTTTATACTCTCTCTTTCGAACTTTATTTGTATTAATTTATTGTTATTTGTATTAATTTATTGTGTTTCTAGTTTCTTGGTTATTTTTGTTAAATTTAAGTGAAGTCTCTATTTATGTTTGGATAGGTGTATAGATAGTATTGTCACTAATATCTAGGTTTGATTGTTATATAATGGTTGGAACACTCTTAAATTTTTTTTGTTATTTAATTTATTTTTCCTTGTTAAAAAAAATTAATAATAATTCAAAGTCTTCAACATCATAAATTGTTTTTGAAATTTTATATCGTTAGAACTTTTAACATGATTCTCACGGTGTGTTTTTAATTATGTATATGATCTTGTAAAAACGTTTATGATTTGTAAAATGTATATTATTTATTTATCTTAATGTATATTATATTGATCTCAATGATTTTTTTAATGTCTTACCTGCTCTTATATTAATAGGTATTTTACTTCAAATTGTTATCAGTTAATTTTTAGTTTGGGATGTCATAAAATAACTGACAACAGCGGGGGTTTGCAAAATTCCTGGCAGGGTGGGTTTGCAAAACCCCTGACAGTAGCGGGGGTTTATAAAACCTCCGGTAAATAAGTGTCATTCCAGGGGTTACTCAAAACCGCTGGTAATATGTTAGCGACACTGGATCTTCTAAGGGAAAACCAAACCTTGGGTAATACACTTAGCAACGGTTAAAACTTCCGAAAACGTCAAATATAAATTCAGTTAAAAACAATTTTTCTTATAGGATTATAATAATAATAATAATAATAATAATATTATTATTATTATTATTATTATTATTATTATTATTATTATTATTATTATTCGAATTAGTGATTGAAATTATGATCTAAATTAATGACTGAATTTATGATCGAATTAATAACAAAATCTATAATCAAATCAATGAGTGAATTTTCAGTGACTAATTTGATCATTTCATTTATTATTCAAGAATTTTCTAGTAGTGTTATTTTTAAAATTTTAAACATAAAAATATAATGCTCTTATATTTCATGGTTACGGAGAGTTTTCACTTGTAACAAATATTAGAGTCATTGTTTACTAAAATTAAGTTTTTATAGGAATTATCTATAAAGTCATAGAAATTATTTTATGAAATAAATTAAATCTATAATAATGATTGTAATAAACCAAACCACCCAGTTTTATTTATTATTAAGAGTATAAAGTACATGAAAATAGGAAAGAAACATCCAGGTACAGGAAAGGAAACACAGACATACAGACTTGTTATATTAGGAAAGGAAAGAGGCATCCAATCCTAATATTACATTAAAGAGAAAGAAACAAACTTTGGCAATGGAAGCCTTATTTGTAACATATTATGACACCATTTTTTGTGATGAGACTAAGGTGGTTGATGATGAGAGTGAAGCCCTCTTCCTTAGCTGACAGGCAAAATGCCTTTAAGAACGGGCCAACCATCAAGGATAGGCCTGATATCACCCACAAGAGTGTCATTAGTTGCCCCTGGAGTGAATTTCA
>Ga0209489_110333_pt1 | contig 10626 bp, 5 predicted proteins | sample SiratrowhiteBW_FD_187527 | JGI IMG/M metagenome (GOLD analysis project Ga0209489, IMG submission 187527) | Root nodule microbial communities of legume samples collected from California, USA - Siratro white BW (SPAdes) (version 2) | ecosystem: Host-associated > Plants > Roots > Nodule | place: USA...
GAAGCAAGGTCACATTTGTTTTTGGCACTTGATCCCCTGCAGAAGCAAGGTCTTGGCCATCATTTATTTTTCGACTCCCTGCAGAAGCAAAGTCACAGTCATTTAAATTCGTTAATGTTGACCCCCTGCAGAAGCAAGGTCACATTTGTTTTTGGCACTTGATCCCCTGCAGAAGCAAGGTCTTGGCCATCATTTATTTTTCGACTCCCTGCAGAAGCAAAGTCACAGCCATTTAAATTTGTTAATGTTGACCCCCTGCAGAAGCAAGATCACATTTGTTTTTGGCACTTGATGCCCTGCAGAAGCAAGGTCTTGGCCATTCTTTATTTTTCGACTCCCTGCAGAAGCAAAGTCAAAGTTATTTAAATTTGTTGATATGTTGACCCCCTGCAAGAGCAAGGTCGCATTGGTTCTTGGCGCTTGATCCCCTGCAGAAGCAAGGTCTTGACCATTCTTTATTTTTTGACTCCCTGCGAGAGCAAAGTCACAACCATTCTTTATTTTTCGATCCTCTGCAGAAGCAAGATCTCCTCATTTTTTTCAGCACATGATGATACCTGAACAAAATCAGTGTTTCTATCTTTACTTAATTTTTACTTTAATAATATGAATTTTTCTCAAATTTTCATATTATCATGTAAAACTTAAGTAAAGAAGGGCAACTGTCAACATCCGATTTTGTTTGGGTAATATTTTAATTAAAGCATATTCATAAAAAAAAAATAATAACATAAAAAAATATTTATTAGTTTAAGTTTTCTTGAAAAAATAATGATAACAATAAAAAAACAAAATAAAAATAATAAATTTGAATTTTTCCATAAAAAATGATTTTTTCCAAAAAAAATAATAAAATAAATAATTAGTAATAAAAAACAAAAATAACAAGAAAATAACAAAAATATCTTAATTTAAAACAACAGCATCTGAAAATTAATAAATAAATAAAAAAAAATAATAAAAACAAATATAACAATAAAAATAACTGCTTCTATACATGATTTGCAAGTTTTAAAATAAATATATAAAAAAAACTGTTTTGCTTAGATAAATAAAATAAAAAATAGAGTAGTTTAGATTTGTCTGTTAATGTTTTAAATAAATAATTAAAAAATATATAACAGAAAAAACAAAAAAAACGGAAAAGAGAGAGACTTTAATAAAAAGAGGAGAAACGGATACATAGTGGATTGGGAGGGTTTTTGGAAAAAAAAGCACACGGATTTTGTAGAGGAAAAGAGAGAACAAAGAGAAGGAAGAAAAAAGAGAGAAAGAAAAAACGGGAAGCACGCACGGAGACTTAAGAAAGAAAGAGAGAGGAGGAAGAGAAAGGGAGAACACGTTAAAAATAGAGAAAAAAAGAGAGAAAAAGCAGAGAAGATTGATTCTCCTGTCTTACTATCCACACTCAATTTAAAACTGAGAAGCAAGAAACTTTTGGAAAGGAGACTATCATTTTTGAAGAACGCAGGTATGATTTGTAAGGTTTAAAATTTCATATGGATCTTGAAGTTTGAAATTTGTAAATCATGTGTTCTTAATAAAAAAAGGAGGTCCTTTTTCTCTTTATAACATTTTGTTTTTTTTCCTTATTTTTTAAATAATAAAAAATTCATCATCTTTCATCTTCCATACATTCTTCATCCATATATTTTATGCTCCAAAAACTACTCCAAAACTGTCCCCACAAATAAAAAAGTCATCAGGCACCATATCTAATTTTGCATTATCAAGAATTCATTCATTCATGTTCCATTTTTAGATGCATGATCCCTTAAAATTAAAGTATGAATTCTATGTTGCATATAACTGTTGCATGTTATTTTTCAACGCTATAATTGATATATGCCCCTTTAATTCCTTTTTTATAAAAATGAAGAAAATAAAAAATTTTGACATATTGTGTTTTTCTTTTCTTTTAAAAAAAATGTTTTATTTAACTTCCAACTATCTGAATTTTGATTTGAAAAGTTATGATGACTCGATTGAATTCTTAAAATAGTCGTTCGCACCGTATGAGAGTTTAATTTGAGAAGTTTTAACTTTGATTGGAATATCAAAAGACTGCACGCGTCTACGGTATCCAAATTTAAAGTTTTAACTTTGACTGGAATATCAAAAGACCGCACGTGTCTACGGTATCCAAATTTGACGTTTACTCTATAAAAAATATTCAAAATAAAAAATATATGTAATTTTCAAAATTAAAAAATATCAAACATTCTAACAAACAAGTATTTTCAAAGAACTACGTAACCCTGATTCTTTATCCCTGATGGAGATACGTAGGAACAAGGTCAAACCTTGTCGGGCTCCCTAAAATAAAAAAAATATTTTGTTTGTTTTATCTTAATCTCTTTCTTGGGAAAATAAATGTTTTTTAAAAAATTACACTTAGGTTACTTATTTAATTAAAGGTATCGTCTTAGGACGGGCGTTGTGGGGTGCTAATACCTTCTCCACACGTAACCGACTCCCGGACTCTAGATCCGGTTTTGTGAACTTGCCTTATTCTGTTTTTGGTTTTCCATAGTTTTCTGTTAATAAATTATGGTGGCGACTCCTCTGTTTTATTTAAAAAAAATTATAGTTTTGTTCGCCATCCCCGTTGTGACCCCGGTTGCGACAACTACCACAGAGAAAGAGCTGTTAGCAATAGTCTTTGTTGTAGATAAATTTCGTTCATATTTGTTAGGATAAAAAATCACTATTTTTATTGACCACTCTGCACTGAAATTTTTGCTAAAAAAATCTGACACAAAGTCTAGACTGTTGAGATGGATGTTACTCTTACAAGAGTTTGATTAAGGATAGAATTGGTGTTCAAAATCAGGTAGCTAACCATTTGAGTATAATAGAGGGTAAGGTAGATGATATACCAATTTTTGATAAATTTCCTGATGATTTTTTTATATGCTTTGAATCTTGTAAATGATGTACCGTGGTTTGCTGATATAGTTAACTACTTGGTTTCTACTGTTGTGCCTAAAAATTTTTCTAAATCCCAAGCTAATAAATTGAAATCTGATGCAAAATATTACTTGTGGGATGATCCTTATTTCTAGAGATTTTCTAGTGATCAAGTAATTATAAGGTGTGTGAATGAACATGAAATTCCCAATATTCTTGATTGTTGCCATAATTCTTGGGTGCACGTAGAGTGAGCAGTGGAATTTAGAGGCTTTTCAAGCCTATGGTAATGATTATGATTGTGTAGTGCTGAGCTGAACACAATGAACCTAAACACTTTGAGAGGATATGAGTGAAACATTTACTGTGTGGAGTCTATCACTGCTGTTTCAAAAATTGAGTTTGATTGAAGATTTTCCTAAAATTGAAGTATGACTCAGGTTCTTGAAGGTTAAGATATTGAAAACTTTGACTAATGAAACTATTGTGTACTCACTGTTTTGATTTGTTTTTGAGTTTTCTGTAGTTTCATAAAAATTTTCTTTTAGCTTTCTTTTCTTGTTTTTTCTTGAAAGTGCAAAAAGTCTAAGTATGGTACGATAACACTTGTTTGACTCACTTCCTTGTATGATTTTAGCATTCATTTTGTTGTTATTTTTAGTTTTAAATAAATAATTTTTATTTCTAGAAAATTTAGTCCATTTAGTAAAATTTGGCTAATTTTTCTATTTTAGTATATTTTTAATTGATTTATAATTCTTGGGTTGTTAATTTTAGGAGCAATTAAAGGAGCTGAAAAAAAATTGCACTGTAGAAGGAAGTTAAAGGTTGGATGAAAAATTAAAGAGAGGACTTGCTATACATTTTTTGGAATATGAAGAATGCATTAGCTATTAGTACGAGACATACAACTCTTTAGTTTAGTTTTTTAAAAAAAGAAAATTTTTGTGACTTTTGCTTCTCAGGGATTGGAATTGAAAAGTCAAAGCAAGGAGATATTAAATAGGATTGGAAAAAAACTTTGGACACATAACGTTTGTCTGTTTTGTGTACTTCCAGAAAGTTGAAGAGTGCGAGAAATAAGAACAAGGGTTGCATAGTACCCATTTCTTTTTCATCTTCCAGTGACATTCCTCCGTTTTTTCGTCTTTTTCTAGTGTCATTCCTTCTTCTATTCAAGTTCTTTAATTTTTCTTTTTCTATTACTGTGTGCTTAATCATTCTCATTTTCAGGTTTGTTTTATTGATTAAGTTTCCATTGATTTTGTACTGTTGCAATTTTTGTTAGGTTATATGTTCTCTTTGTTTAGGTTTCTTAATATCCTTTTCATTTTCCACTACTGTTTCGGGTTTTGTTTTCAATTTTTTTTCTTCTTATTTACTCTACTCAATTCATTTATCTATATAATTGTTACTTTCGTTTTAGTGTTTTCATATACGATTTATGTTTTCTGAGTTTTGTGATTTGATTTAGGGTTTACATTCTTCGATTTCTCCTGTTCATTTCTCCATGCTTATTTCATTTCCGCACTTTATTGCTTTGATTCACAGTTATTTTGTTTTGATTTCTCTTTAGTTAGGGAAGAAAATGACGATTGACGGTCCTGTTCTTTCAAGTTTCTTTCATGGGCTTCTTCTTTGGTCTATGTTTTCAGTTCTTTTCTTTTCTTTATTTTCTTGTAATTGTAGACGCGTTCTTAGTTTCTACAGTTGTTTTAATTTGCAACCCTATCCTACATTTTAGTTTTACAATTTGGTTCTCATTCAATTCAACTTTTCTTTACTAGTCTTGTTTAAAATTTTGTTTGCAATTGTTGTTTTAGTTTTAATACTGCCAATCCTTTTTCTTTTTTATTTCTCAAGGAAAGAAAATCTTTGAATTAAATGAATTGGTTTGTGTTCCTTGGATTCGACCAAGGTTGATCCTATCTTACATTAGGGAAAATTTAGTTTTAATTTTGAAAACCAAACACGACTAAACGGTTTATAGGGATAGATGAAATTTATGCTAATACCATGTTTTTTTTTTAAATAGATATGACAACTGGATACAACCAAATAAGGGTCAAAGAAAAAGATGACTGAAAAACAACCTTCAAGACTAAAATTGGTTTCTATGAATGGCTTGTTATGTTTTTTGGATTGACAAACACGATCTAACACTTTCATGATAATTATGTATCGTGTTCTTAGATCTTTTATAGGAAAATTTATTTCAATATACTTTAATGATATTCTTGTCTACAACATGACCATGCATGAAAATGTGCATCATCTTTAGGTCATTTTTTAAACTTTAAGGAATGCTACACTCTTTGTAAATAGAGAAAAATGTCTTTTTGAATGAGTAAGTTAACTTCCTAGGTTTCATAATATGTGATAAAGGTGTGCAAGTGGATCAAGAGAAGATAAAAGCTATAAGAGATTGGCCCGTCCCTACCAATGGGTTAGCTAGTTCTTATAGAAGGTTTGTAAAAGATTTTAGCATACTTATTGCCCCTTAATGAGATTGCAAAGAAAAATGTTCCTTTTCAATGAAAAAAAAAGAACAAGGGGACCTTTTAGAAAATGTTAAAAACATTTGACACATGCACCTATTTTGACTCTTCCAAAAGTTTCAAAATCTTTTGAAATAGAGTTTGATACTTCAAATGTAGAATCAAGGCAGTTTTGATACAAGAGAGACATCTTATTGCTTGATTTGGTGAGAAGTTAAAGGGTAATTATCTCAACTATTCCAACTATGATAAGAAACTTTATGCCTTAGTTAGCTCCTTATAAAATTGAATACTATCTCTTTTTCAAATGAGTATGTGATTCATAGTGATCATGAGTTCCTTAAACATTTGAAAAGTCGATGCAAGATTAACGAAAGGCATGACAAGTGAGTATTCTCTTTTTTCCGGAAAATATTAGCATTCCTCTTTATCTCTTCTTGAGACCAAGAGTTCTCGAAAACAAAAAAGAAACACAATATTTCTCTCCGGTAGATATTCACTTTCCAAAGCTTTTGATTAATCTATAAGTGTTTGGCTTATTTTGACACTCTAATCGTACTTTTCTAGATTCTATTCATAGATATTGGTACCAACACTTGTAGTTTGAGTTTATTTTATGTGAGACTCTCTTACTTGAATTTCAATTTTAATCTCATCCTTTTTTTTTTTGAAATCTATGCTGAACATTTATTAATCAAAAACAAAAAACGTCGAACAAGTGCAGAATTTTATTTTAATCTAATGCTGTAAAAAATGTGAAACATATACAACTATCCAATGTTTGCGGAAATATCACTTGATGATTTTGAATAGAAAATATCACTTGGGTGGCAATATATCAAATATGAGTGCATATTTTATTTTAAAATCAGTACTGGAAAATGATATCTCAAATCAGTTAAATAACATAATGACATAAACTATGTAATCTAAAACATTAATGGTAAAGATAAAAACGAAATTAACCACTATATTGTTTTTGCTGTTATTGAATCTGAAATCATTAAACAAATGTCTCACTTCACAGAACTCATGGAGAAAGATAAGCACTGACAAATCTGATGCAGAAAACATGGAAAAATAGAACCAATTATTGTGCTGTTTCGTTTTGATCCAATGTTGCGGAAAGGCAGATTTTTTTTTTCTTTTATTTGATTAATTGTTGCACATTACTTGAAAAAAGATAATCACCGAAAAACACGGAATAAATAAATTCAAATTGCTGTTGTTTCAAATAAATAAAAAACTATTTTATAAAAATTTACGTAACATTAAATTTTAATTTAAATAAGATAAGAGAAAAAATTTCCTAAAAAGATAAAACCAATGTGTTTTCTGAAATAACATCTGATGCACTTTTTTTATTCCCAAATTGAATTTATTTTTTTATTCAATCTAATGCATAAAAAAATAATTGGAAAATTTTAAATCTGATTAATAATTTATTGATCCAGTACAGCAAGGTCAAGTTCTATTTTTTTATTATTTCTTTAATCCAAATAAAAATTAATTGTCAAACTAAAATTTTGTTGTTTATCATAATGTTTTATAAAAAATGACTCATTTAATTTTTATTTTTATTTAGCAAATAAAAGTTTATTCTTAAATTATTAAAATATAAAAATTAAACCATAAAAACTTTAATAGCCTAATACTGTACAAATTATTTAAATTTTTTTTCTATAACTTTTCAAGACAATATCAAAATAAATAAGTAAAACATAAACTTCAGAAACCATATAATAAATGTTAAATATTACACCCTTAATGACTCCCAATAACAACTTAGCGAGATCAAGTATTTTGGAGCGAAAATCGTATGATCAAAAGGATGACTGAAAGGCAAAAAGTGCCAACAGAGTGCTAAAAGGGCTTTGTGGTGAAGCGAAAGCAAGAGAGCGGGAAGGTGGAGATTTTCAATTCCTCGCTCAGGAAGGCAACTGAGGTGTCTAGATAGATTTAGATTAAGGTTTCTCGTAATTTTGTCTTCTGGAAATAGGAAGATTTTACCTAGTTCCATTATAGGTGTCGTTGTTCTGCCGTAAAAGATATTAGAGTAATGTTATGTTGACATCATTACATGACTTACCTTCATTTGACATTGTTTGTGGCAAAAATATTATATTTTAATCTAGTCGTGTACACTGATATCGAAATGAAGATTGAAAAGAAAAAAGGCAAAACATTGGCACGCGTGTTCATTGTCTCTGCATTCTCTCGTCTCCCTCCTCCCATTCACTCTCTCTGCATCCTCTCGTCTCCCTCATGTCGTCTCTCTCCTCTTGCCGTGATCTCGTTTCGTCTCCCTCCGTCTGCTTTAGGGATCGTCGTTGCAGTTCAGTGTCCTTATTACTGTGAACGTGTGGTGGGTATAGGGTCAAGGTTTGTTTTTTATTACTGGTTTTTACAGTTTTGTTGTTGGTTGTTGATGGAAAAGGAAAAGGTTTGTTTTGTGTTTGGTTTGAGTTCTGTTTTGGGGTTTAGGGTTTGTAGTGGTTGAGGTAAAGGTTTGTCTTTTAAGTAATTTTTTATGGAAAATGAAGCTTTTATTGGTTGTTTTACAATTTTGTTCTAGGTTGTTGATGGAAAAGAAAAGGTTTGTTCTTTTCCATTTGGGGTTTGGGGTTTGTGGTGGTTGAAGAAAAGGTTGGTCTTTTATGGGGTTTCTGTTCAAAAAGGATGACATTTTTTATGGTTTGTGATGTTTGAATGTTTTTTGTTTTCTTCTCTGTATGGTGTTGTGTGTTGATCTGACATAGTCGACAAAGGTTCAACTACGGTCTCCCCTCATTAAAGAAGGGGTAACCAGAGGTGTTGTGTAAAGTAATATTATTGGTGTCCGAGCTTACAAAACATCAGAGGTTTCCCATTCCATAACAAGGGGACACCTTCATACTGATTTTGATGACTGAACTGAGAAGTTTTGATGAGGACCATTTTCGTATATTAAGTTTTTAACTTCTTTAACTAAAGTCTCCCTTCACTAAAGATTGGGTAACCTCTTGTCGCAATCGAAGTCACAACGGGGACGGCAGATAAAAATAATGTATTAGGTTTTTTCAAAACAGGGGGAGTCGCCACCATAGTTTTCATGGAAAACTATGGAAAACCGAAAACAAGGATAAGGCTGGTTTGCGAAGAACCGGATTGCAAGTCCGGGAGTCGGTTACGCGTGGGAAAGGTATTAGCCCCCCATGGCGCCTGTCCTAAGACGATACCTTTAACTGAATGAAATAAAATGAGTGTAATTTTTGGAAGGTTTATCTTTCATGAAAAATAGAAATAAAAGCAAACAAAACATCTTTTTATTTTGGAAGGGGCCTGACAAGGTTTAACCTCGCTCCTACGTATCTCCATCAAAGATGGAGAACCAGGGTTACGTAGTTCTATGATTTGAAAATTGTTTGTTTGAGAAATTAATATTTTTTTAATTTTTGAGAATTTTATATGTATTTTTTAATTTTAGAAAAAAATTGTGTTTTAAAAAATTTAAACTTCATTTTGAATATCGCTTGACGCGTATGACCCTTTGATATTCCAAATGAAATTAAAAATTTTCAAATTGAATCTCGCATATCGCGAACGATTATTTAGAAATTCAATAAAAAATTATTTTCAATGAAACCTCATAGCATATAAAGCCATTTAAAGATTTAATCAAAAATTATTTAAATAAAATACTACAAAAGAAAAAGAAAAGAAGAAAAGAAACTAAAAAACAAATAATAATAATATTTGACTTTAGTATATTATTTATTTTTAGTGGAATATAAAATTTGTTAAAATAAAAAAAAAAAAAGATGTTACACTTATCAAACCCATTATTTGGTGCCAATCACAACAACAAATAAGCCAGTGGGCCTTTTTTCTTTTTTTAAGAGCCATCCACGTGGCTTTCCTATTTCTCAACATTTTAATTATTATTATTAGGCAATTAAATGCCCAATTGGTTGAATTCCAAAACAATCCTACACCATTCATATTTGCCATTTTTTTACCTCTTTTCCAATTCATTCATTCATATTATTATGCCAAATAAAATAAAAATGGGCCAAGCCCAAAACAGATTCACAATGTCCCCTTTTTTTTTATCTTGTTTTAAGAAATGCAAAAACACTCACGCTCCCTGCACCTTTAATTCACATTGGCAATTATTTACTTAAATCTAATATCATATGTTACACGCTCATCTCCATTATATTTCAATCATTTTTTTTCCGAAAAGTTCACACGTGGCCTAATCACACACACATATATGCATTGTGCTTGAAAGAATATTGAGCTAAGCCCAATTTCATACACGTTTCACACTCCTTTTGTCCAATGTCAACTTCTCTCATTTATTTTCCAAATTTACATCACTAAATCATAGCCCAACTTTCTTTATGAGTCACCCTCATATATATACCCAAAATTAAGCTAGGATTGTACGAAGAATCATAACAACGTCGCTGCTAATGAGAAAGAGTGCGTGGATCTTGTCAGCAAGCTGGAGAGCATTTGACACAAGTCAAAACCAAAGAGAGAAAAGAGAGTAATGGCGATGATGTTGAGGGGGCGGGGCGGTGATGAGGGAAGAACGGTACCTGAAAAAGAGAGTTGGGTTTCTTTTGTGTTTTTTAGACTTTTTTATACTTTTTTTTTTGTTATCATGCTTAGCCTTGGGAAGCAGGCTTAACTGTTTGGAGATGCAATGATGAATGGCCAAGCTGTTTTGTGGTCATGGGATGGAAGATCGAAATGTTTAATGGCTTTGTAATGGAAAGCTGAGGTGTAGGTAGGTATTTGGGATGGAGAGCAGAGCTATGTAACATCCCATATTTTTCATATAATAGGAACTTTATTGGATAGGAATTATATAATAAACCTTAATATAAAAATCAATAGCTTCATAATGTATTTAAAAATATACTTCTCCACAAAAGATCTAATAAAAATATCTTCATAAAATTACAAATAAAATAAAATGAAGCTTCTCCATCACAATTCACTGCGACTCACACCACCTGTCGAATTCTTTGCTCCCGTGTAATATACACGATCATCGCAGTTTTAAAAACAAAACACACAACACACAAAAAGAAGGGTAAGTTAGAGAGTTTTCAAAACAATATATATTTTCATAAATTGGATTTCTATCTCAACAAAACAACAACAATTCAATCTTTCATAATTCATCTCACATCATACATACACTGACTCACAAACAAAGACACTA
>Ga0209489_110336_pt1 | contig 10624 bp, 7 predicted proteins | sample SiratrowhiteBW_FD_187527 | JGI IMG/M metagenome (GOLD analysis project Ga0209489, IMG submission 187527) | Root nodule microbial communities of legume samples collected from California, USA - Siratro white BW (SPAdes) (version 2) | ecosystem: Host-associated > Plants > Roots > Nodule | place: USA...
AAAGTTACGCAGTGGACCTTCTGTGGCTATTAAAATGTTGGGAAAATCCAGAGGAAATAGACAAGATTTTATCAGTGAAGTTGCAACCATTGGAAGAATACATCATCAAAATATGGTACAATTAATTGGATTTTGTGTTAGTGGTTCAAAGTGTGTTCTTGTGTATGAATTCATGCCAAATGGATCTCTTGATAAGTTTATCTTCTTAAAAAAAAAGAAATGTACATTTAAGCTATAAAAAAATATATAATATATCCATAGGAGTGGCTCGTGGGATTGCTTATCTCCACCATGGGTGTCAGATGCAGATTTTGCATTTTGACATCAAACCCCATAATATCTTATTAGATGAAAGCTTCATCCCTAAGCTTTCTGACTTCGGATTGGCACAGTTATTGTTGTTGGGAGAATCCGAAGGGGAGAAACACCGGGAAGATTTCAAACAATGAGAACTGAGTCACACCACATATAAGGGAATGACGCCACCTTCAACCCAAAACCTTAAGGCATTGGGTTTGTGGGTCTTCTTTCTTATATGTTGCTTAACTTTCTTATTCCTACTCAATGTGGGACTTAGACTCACATTTGGATACCTAACAAATCTCCCCCTCAAGTGAGAGTCCCTTCCACATTGGTACACACTCCCCTTCGAGCGGAAACATTTTCAAGCACAAGTACCTTAATCATAAACGACCCTCACTTGTACAGCCATTTACACACTTAAACGGGACATGCTTCCCCGAAACATCCGTCAGGAGGACTTTCGATACAGGGTCAAACTGTACTCGCACTAACCGCAAACCATCGGCTCTGATACCACTTGTTGCTGGGAGAATTTGAGGAGGAGAAACACCGGGGAGATTTCAAACAATGAGAACTGAGTCACACCACATATAAGGGAATGACGCCACCTTCAACCCAAAACCTTAAGACATTGGGTTTGTGGGTCTCCTTTCTTATATGTTGTTTAACTTTCTCATTCCTACTCAATGTGGGACTTAGACTCACACTTAGATACCTAACAGTTATATCCAATAGACAATAATATCGTCACAATGACTACAGTAAGAGGAACCATTGGATATATGGCTCCAGAAATGTTTTACAAAAATATTGGAGGAATATCCCATAAGGCTGATGTTTATAGCTTTGGAATGCTTTTGATGTAGATGGCAAGCAAAAGGAAGAATTTGAATTCTCATGCAGATCGCTCAAGTTAACTTTACTTTCCCCTTTGGATCTATAATCATATTAAAGAAGAGGAAGATATAAATATAGAAGATTTGACTGAAAAGGAAAAGATAATAGCAAAGAAAATGATCATAGTTGGTCTTTGGTGTATACAATTGAAACCAAGCGATCGTCCCTCAATGAATAGAGTAGTGGAAATGCTTAAAGGAGACATTGAAGACTTGAAAATACCTCCTAAGACTACTTTATTTCCAGATGAAATGAGTAGAGACAGTCAAAAAATAAAATCAACATCTAATGACTTTGACTCGCTATCCTCATGTGAAGTATAAGTTTGCAACTAATCCTCCTTTAGTGAAGCATACTATTTAACAATGCATAATAAAGTTTTGTTTTAAATTCACCTTATTATTTTAAGGAGAAGTACAAGAATAATATTTTTCACTTGTTTTTCTTATTAAATATTTTACAGCTAGAACAAATGGGTTAGTATTTTTTTTTTTCGAAGTTTCCAAATGCGTGTGACATTAAAATCTAGGTTTAATTAAGTTTGAAAGAGCTTACAAATTTAGATATTTTTAGTTTGAATCCTTATTAAGTTTTTTCGTTCTATTAATATGTTTAAATTGAGATCTTAGTAGTTTAATTTTTCAGTTCAGAGGGTGATATGATTGTTATCTTACCCCATCGTCTTACTTATTTCTCTCTACATGATAAAAATATGAGGATGTTTTGTAGCTAATATAAGGTGATATTACCATACTAGTGACTTTTATTGTTTTCATTAAAAATGTATAAATAATAAGAAGGTTATCATTTTATATTAACTGCAATATCATTTTTTATTAACCATGAAATTTCTCATTTCTTAATCAATGGACACTACTAGAAAAATCGTAAATAGTGATCGATTTTCGGTAAGTAAATGACCAAAATAAATCAGTGACCGATTTAGTAACTAAACGCGTCAGTCACTATTTTGTTGGTCGTTTATGTGTAGTGACTGATTCTAAAAATTAACAAATATTATTTTTATTATAAAAATATTATTATTTTTACATATATTATTCCTATTATTATTTATATTTATAATTTTATGATTTTTATTACTCATCATTAATAATTTTAATAAAGTTTTGGACAAAGTGCACTAAGGGAGATTAGAACTGAGGACCACTCAAGAACTTGACAGAATCCTTAACCATAAAAAAAAAGCCCGTTTTCTGTTATGTTACGATTATTATTATACTTATTATTACAATTACAACTATTATTATTATTATTATTAATATTATAATTATAAATATTATTATTATTTTTATTATTGTTATTATTATTATTATTAGTGATCGAATTTTTTGGTCACTAATTTTAATTATTATTCAATAGTTTTCTTGTAATAGGTATAAGAGCTCATAATTCTAAATAAATATTATTATTATCATGATTATTATTATTATTATTATTATCATTATTACTATTATTATTGTTATCATTATAATTATTTTTATTATCATTATTATTATTTATTATTATTATTATTATTTTTATCATTATTTATTATTATTATTATCATTATTACTATTACTATTATTATTATTATTATTATTATTATTATTATTTTTATAGTTATTATTATTATTATTATTTTTATTTTTATTATTATTATTATTATTTATTATTAAATCATTGATAACAACTTAATAGTTTGATGTTAATTGGTTTCTAGAACCCTGTCTTCATATAAGATAAAAATCAAGTATGCTACATTAAATAGAAGCACGTTTTTAGCAAATGCTGGTAACTTACCATATTCAATTAATACTGGAGTGCTACTTCTTCACCTGTATGATGCCACCAAAGATTCTTCTATTTAATGCAAAGTTATGCCACCAAAGATTCTTCTATTTAATGCAAAGTTATCCCAATTAACCTTATACACTACTGCCTATAAAAAAGCCACTCAAAGTGAGTTTTTAAATTATAGCAACCTCTACTTTCCTTGTACAATGATTTCCACTTCACCAAAGATTTCAAAAGCCACACAAATTTCTCAAACAACAACCTTTCTTTCTCTCTAGTTACCTTTAACAACAACCTTTCTTTCTCTTAAGTTACATTGTGCCAAAGGTAAGGGAAATGAGATATACTATTTTACCTTTCATTTCTTAAAATATTTTTACAATGAGGTATCCCAAGCCTCACGTTATTTTTTTAATTCATATTGATATTGGTTCTCAAGTATGATTTTTGTATTGTATATTATTTTTGTTTCACACCCATGATCATGATGTGGTTTAATGGATATGGTTTGTGGCTGAAGGAACTTGTTCCTTGAGGTTTCAAATGAGCAGTAGAATGTAGGTTATTGGTAGGAGATTGATATTAATTGCTCATTTATCCTGACTATTCATTGCTACTGTATTCTATGCTAATTATATTATGAGTTATTGTGATTTTTTTTAAATTAAAGTAACATTTATTTTTTTTTTAATTTTTTTTAAGACTGTATATCTCACTTTTCTCTTTATTTTACTATATGAACCTATAATATAAAATAATGGCTGCACCCAATCCTGCAACTCCTTTAACAACAAATATAACAACCTTCTTTTTGGGTCATGAATGGAGGACTGATATTGTGGAAGGATCTGTTACTTTTCAAGGTAGAGCTAATATCATATTTACCTTTGTGAATTTTAAAGATGTACCTCTTACACTAGATGGTCCTGTAGTGGTGACTTTTGGCATGCCACCTTGCCCTCAAAATAATCCTATCATCAATTTGGTAAAACTTTTGTAGAAGATATGTATAATAGATGGTATATGGAGAATAATAATAGGTACTGTAAAATATAATCATGCAAGATCAAGAGTGTAACTGGAAGATGTAAAATTGTTATTAATGTATATTATGGTTTGGAACGTGTTTCGTTGAGTTTTATTTTAGAAAAATAGTTCCTAATAATTTTGGCTGTCTATTTTCACAACTATTTAAATTTTTCAGTTATCTGAGCTTGTGTCTTGCATGCACAATAAAGAACCCGTACTTAAACATCACTCACTGACCTAAATTACTAAACTTATTAATGGTGAAAAAAAATATTATTTAATGAAGATTGTTAGAAATATATTCTCTAAAACACCCTTTTTATTAATTAAAATAATTTACTAAAAGCTACAAAATGAGGAAAACTAACTAAATAAGTTGTGAAAACTGCCAAATTTTGTGATTTTTAATTAATGTTAACCAATAAAATAAAAAGAATATATATGCTCCTGTTATTTCTCTAATTTAATAATTGAAATATAAGGAAATAGGTTGAAGCAAATTCAGGTTTTTGTTTTTAAATATTTCTTTTCTACCTTCAGTTATTTATCAAATAAGTCATACTCTATACATATAATCCGTTATCGCCAAATTCAGTAAAAAAGTGAAATTCTTACACTGAATTTTATATTATTAATAATAATAATTTGGGACACCACAATAGGAGACTAGTACGGAATATGACAAAATAAGATAATTGTTACATCTTCTGTTTAATAGAAACATTGAACTTCAATGACTTAACTAAGGGTTATAAATTTTTAAGTATACCAATTAATAAAAAGTCAATTAGCCATATCCTCAAAAGCATGTTGTGCTGGCTTGCATGTTCTTAATTGGTAATTGCGTGTTTGGTCTGTTTATGATAATAGAAATAATTAATAAACATCGTTAATCTTTTGTTTGGTCTCTTCATGATAATGAGGAGTTAAACCCATTTTTGTTGGGTTAGATGTTTAATTTATTAAAAGTTATTTTTGACTTGTTTCATGATTTAACTTTATTGAAAGTGCAACAAACAAAAAGGAAGTTAAAAATGTGGATACTACATGATGTATTGGATGAGGACCATAGTCTGAGTTTGTATCACTGACTCTTGGGACCAGGTATGAACATGTTCAAATTTTAGATAAAATGATTTTCAAGTTTCACATAATGATGACTAATAACACTTATTTTCCTATTTCAACTTTTCAAGACCCGGAGTCATTGGACAACCAATCCATAGAAAAAATTTGAAAAGAATCGGCAAGATACTTCATTATAATTAGAAGTAATAACTCATAATATGTAGTGTACATGTATATATATATATATATATATATATATATATATATATATATATATATATATATATATTTATATATATATATATATATATATATTGATATGTATATAAGTGTATATAACTTCATCTTATTTACTATATTGTAATTTATGTAACATACTGTGTTGTAGTTGCTTTTATTTAATAGAAATGGTATTCTGGTTGGCTAGAATTTAGTATTAGTTATTGTATATTTACAGGTTTTATGGACAAAAACCAATTCAAACTGCAATTAAAAAATTAGCGACACATATTACATCGGTTAAGGCCTTAACTGATGTAATACGCCACATACTAACCGATGTAGTATTGACTGAATAAGCAACCACAATAGAGTATACTACATCGGTTACAGGCTCAACCGATGTAGTATACCGCTATTACATCAGTTGCTCTAGCCAACCGATGTAATAGAGTCTATTTTTTTAAAAAAAATTAAAGTATACTACATCGGTTGGAAAAGATAACCGATGTAGTATCCATCTCTTATGTCAAACATCAATCAATTGGGTTGGATATTTGACGTCGGTTTCTATTTCCAACCGATGTAGTTGCCTACATATTACATTGGTTACATAATCAATATTATATGTTCAGGACTTTCTACATCGGCTGCATCTACATGGATTCTAGAACTAATGTAGAATGTCATCCAGAACCGATGTAAAAGACAATTTTTCTACTAGTTCAAGGTTCGTATGGGTAAAAACAATACTAGCAATAAAATTGATTTAAATTCAAAAGTTTCCATTCCTATGATGTGTGAAAGTGCTAAATACTGCATTATTTAGAGGGTAAACTTGATCATTAAAATTTTATGTGGTATAAGAATTTTAGCTTCTTATAAAGTTTTAATAATTTTCATATCCCTTATGAGTGGTGTATGATTTGGAGTATAAGCTTAATGAAATCACTATATAATGTCATGTAGGGTTGTTTGCATGAGACCTTGGCAAAATCTCATTACGAACATAACCTAGTAAGCGCAACACAATTATAACAACAAAAATTGTGAAGGTATATTGTGATTGATAAACCGGTCACACATGCTAAGTATCTTTGTTCGTATAACATGCTATAACAACTACACTATGTGTTAAGTTCATCAATCTATGACTAGTTCATATAGCTTGCTATATCAGTTTTGATGCATTACATCTTATATGAGACTTAAGATTTATCTTTTTTTTTTTTTTTTTTTTTACCTTTTACAATATGTGGGAGGTTGTTATAAAAATAGAGTATTGCATGCTTTAAACCTGTAAATTTGTAGTTTTGCTTCATCCATTATATATCCACCACCTTTTTGGGAGATGATTTGGTATTGGTGTCGATTTTGTAGCAGATCCACTTGGATATGCTTAGTGCAACAAATCCACCTAGATGTTCGATGTCAATTTTGCAGTTAATTTCCTTAGACTCGAGATTTTCATCCCTTTGCAATTGAATCCACCTTGACTAGATTCTTCACCTACCTTTGCTGCTTCTCCATAACAGTCATTTTTGCGCTGCTTACCACAGGATCTACAAGCCTTTCCTTCACCTATAAATAGGTTTTGTTACTTTCTACTAAAACACACCTCCACTTACTTTTCTCTCTTTTCCTTCTTTTCTGGTCCTGGGTTCTTTTACCTTTACGGGCTTGCTTACTGGTTTTCTATTTCTCGATGTTACCAAAAACGTTTTTGTTGTATTTTGGAAGATTTTCGTAATACATAATGGATAAGTTCTTAAGAACAATGATCTTTCACGAAAACTGATCTTATTGTGTTCTCAGCAATATTTTTCAATGATATATATTCAATATGTGTTTTTTCAATATAAATCTCTAACTTCTATTTGTTTGCACCTCTATTTAATGCGAAACAGTTTGGACATGATGTGAAGACAACATTCTTGGTGGTACTGCTACTTCTAGTCCAAAGTCTATCTTGCATCCGAGTTGAACCAATCATTTTCGAAGATTTTTTATCTTGAATGTGACAACCACTAGAGTCAAATGTAATCAGACATGATAAATTATCAATCATTTTTACTACTGAAAGAAGATTAAAAATGAAATTAAGAATATACAGAACATTATCTATGACATGATTTTGATTGAGAAAAATACTTCCAGAATAATTGGCAATGACTTGATTTCCATTTGATAATTTGACCCTGATAGGATTAATTTGATGACATGAATTGAAATGAGTAAATGATGAACAAATATGGTCAGTAAAACCACTATCAAGAATCCAAAAACTAAAAGAAGGAAGAAATTTGTTACTGATGTGTGTTGTCATGTTGGAAGGAATAAAAGAGATTTTATTAGAAGCATTGTCATTGGATTTAGACTGTTGTAGAAGCGCTAACAATGTTTTATAGTGCTCAGGCGTAAAACCAATTTGCTGAGAATGTATTTCTAACCTTGATCCTTCATAATTCTGCTGGTTATTATTACAATCTGCTTTCTGATTTTAAAACTTGAACTGAGGTGGAAAACATGCTTTCTATAGCATGTACCTATCATATGCCCTGTCTTTCTATAGTGACTGTATACTTTAGAAGTATATCGTCTTCCATAACTTTTTCTATTAGTATCAATCATTGTCTTGGACTGATCACAAAAAATGTGTTACTCTTGTTGTGTACCGAGAGAACAAATCATATTCAAGGATGACGAGGGGTCTAGTGAAAGATCAACAATTTCAGTCACAAAATGTAACAATCAAAGCTTTGAAATCAGTACTCTGATACCATATTATAAAATAAATATCATATTATAAAAGAAGAGACAGATAAAAATAAAAAATAAAAATAAAAATATTTTCTCTGTATCCATCATAGGTATATCTAAAGAAAAAAAAACAAATAAAAAATATTATAATCTAATTTTGTTATAAAAACAAATAAATAAAGTTGATGACAATTTAACTTTATCATAAAGATAAAATTATATAATTTACATTAATTAACCTTTATCCATATGAAAAAGAGTAACCTATCATCTCATTAATTTTTCACACTTTTATTATATTTGATTAAATATTCTTAGAGGAGGTGGTCATCCAATGATGAATTCATAGCATCTTTCCTTTAAGGTGGAAATCGAACACAACCTCCATCTCCACCACTGCATAACCCCACTCTCCACATTGCTATTGCTTCGTTTTGGCACCACACTTGGTGCCCACCACCACCCTTTCCTGCTCCGATGTCCAAGAAGAATATGTTTAAGAAATTAACACAAGGAAACAGATGAGGCCAGGGGGAAAAAGGTCACCGAAACAAATATGTACCAATCACATATTGAAGTTTCTTAACCAAACAAACATTTTGGGACTCAGAAATTCTAAAGTCCTTAAAATTATTTTTCCACAGCGTATTAATATGATCTTCCAAAAAGAACAACTTAGGATGGTTTGAGAAACTCAAAGAACACCACTAACAAAATTACATGATTAATACCTAAATCAGAATTCATGCACTTCACGAATATTTAATATTTTGTATTTATTAAATGAGTTGCGGAAACCATATAGAAACGCCGTTTCTCAGAAAAATGAGTTGCGGAAACAGATAAAAACGCGGTTTCTCACTCAAAGTCTACGTCTTAAGTATCATAAGTCTCCGTAGAATTTTCGACTTATCTGCACTTCAATTCAATGAGAAACAGTTTGGACATGATGGGGAGAGAGAGAGCATTGTTGGTTGTACTGCTACTTCTACTCCACAAAGTTCATGGTGGCTGTCCACCTTCTTCCTGTGGCAAAATCACCGACATCCATTATCCATTCCGATTGAAAGGCGACCCAGAAAAGTGTGGTAAGAAAAGGTATGAGCTTGGTTGTGAGAATAATGTTACGGTGTTGTATCTAAACTCTGCACAATATCATGTTGACGCAATCAACTACAACAACTACACAGTGAGAGTGGTTGATACTTCTCTTCAACCCCATAATTGTTCCTCTCTTCCTCTCCGTTCACTCTCTCGCTCCAATTTCTCCGATACGTACGCTTATTACACGGATCCATACCAAGCCGGTGTAAAAGCCGTTGAAAATTGGGAATCTCTCATATTCGAGCATATAGTGTATTTGAATTGTAACCATTCGGTGAGAGAGAATGGGAAGTATGTGGAGAGTGGTGAGTGCGTGAAGTGGGACTCCAAGGGCTATGCATATGCAATTGGTGGTAACCTAAAAGCCGAGGACTTTGAAGTTGGGTGTGAGGTAAAACTTGTTGCTCCCACTTCTTTCCGGACTTTGGATAACCATTCATACACTGCCATGCACAGCGCACTCGCCTATGGATTTGAGATTTCATGGATAAATCTCGCCTGTCAGAAGCGTTGTGCTCTTGAAAGTAGAGATTGCTATTTCGACTCTTCTAAACAGAAGCTTCATTGCAACTTTGGTAAGTGGATTCTAAAACAAATATCAAGCATGTATAGCCTTGTTGGTATAGTTGTTGAGATTAACAGTTCTGAAATTGATAGTTTCCTCCGTTTTTGTGTGGTATAGGAAAACTGGAAGCACTAAGATCCGATCTAACAAGTAAGAACTTTATCATCTTAATTTACCTAAGTTTGAATTATCTACATTATCATGCTTTATGACGACATTATTCCATGTACACTTAGTTTTAGAAACGATTTAGAATCACGTTTATATATGATTATTTTTTTAAATTTTTATTTAATTAAGTTAGAGACTAATTTAGAATTTAATAATATAAGTGACTAAAATTTTAATAACAAATGTAAGATATGAATTATCTTGACTTAATTGGTTACTAAATTTAATTATTACTTTTATTTTATACTTATTTAGTAACTAAAATTTAATTTGAAAATTATTTTGATAATAATTGACAACTAAATTGATAGTTAAAAATTAGATTCTAAATAATATTTTTCTTGCAGTGAAAGTATATCAATGTTAAAATCAAATTTTTTTTGTTAGCTAAACAAACACAACTTTCTTATATTTAGCAACTTCAACAACCAAATATATTGATATTTGTGTAATTTTAGATATTAAATTTACTTTTTCATTACTGACGTTATATCTAAATGGATGTGTCAATTTTAAGAACAAAACATAATTTCCTACTCTAACATATACTTATTGTATTTACGTTAATGGTGTAAATCAAATTATTCTTTACTACAACATTTATTCACAAATAAAATTTCTTGCAGTTACTATCTTATGTGGTTTTATGGCATAATATTTTATGAACGAAAATTACTTTTAACAAATATCTTGTTGCATTTTACAGTATCAATG
>Ga0209489_110338_pt1 | contig 10622 bp, 10 predicted proteins | sample SiratrowhiteBW_FD_187527 | JGI IMG/M metagenome (GOLD analysis project Ga0209489, IMG submission 187527) | Root nodule microbial communities of legume samples collected from California, USA - Siratro white BW (SPAdes) (version 2) | ecosystem: Host-associated > Plants > Roots > Nodule | place...
TATATATATTTAATTTGTCTTGCTGCCTCCACTTGATCCTACAATGTGATTTGGGAATGGAGCACCCCTTGTAACATTTGATGCCTGAGATATTGACAGCAAAGAAAATTAAATACTGCAGCAGGATGTACATGTTAATATTATAACAGAATTATTTGAGGCACTTACCAAACCAGGTGCCATTGCAGCAACATGTTCAGGTACGTCTGATCTTGTAGCAATGTAGGCAAGCAAGGAATTCATCTGTGCTTTCAGAGCTACAAGTTCAGTTTCCATCTTCACTAACTTATCCTCAACTTGTGGTGAAGGTGCACTTGACAAAGTATGATGCATACCGGTTAATCTTGTTGTAGACTTCTTAAAAACAAGAGAAGGACAAGCTCCAAATGACATTCCTCTATCTGGACCTGGACGCTCTTTACCAAATATGACACCAACTGGATCATTTGGAGATATATCTGATGCAGTTTCTGGATTTTTCAATATGAAATCATTAATTTTTTTCCCTACAAAACAACATATGTAACAGATGTGATCTTTAAGAACTTAAACATCAACTAAACAACAATAATTAGGCTAAACAACATATTTTACCCCAATGTCCGAAGCTTCATCATTGACATAGGTGTCATTTTTTCTCTTATGTGTGATCTTCCACATTTCAGCTCTCCCAATATTCCTACCAATCTCAATTTTCTATATGTTCCAACAAAGATTAGATAAGAAAAATCAAAATTTAATGAAATTCAAATTTCAACATTGAATGTAGAAATATACCAAATTATCCCTTCTTTTAGATAAAGACATAGCACCACCAGTGTGCGGAATAGTTTGCTTCTTCCTTATATCTCTATTTCTATTACATAGAGTCTATAAAAAGGAAATTAAAAGTAATTAGTGCAATACAAATTTAATCCAACCAGACTTATCAAGACTGAGTGTTTACCACTGTGGAAGGCTTGAGTCGATAATCAACAAACACAACCCATTGTTTCATGTTAAGACCTTCTGGAACATTCTTAATAAGGTCATTTCTGGTCAGTAGAAGATCATAAAATTCATTCCAAAGCTTGCATTTGTACTCCCTCCAAAGTTTTCCAATTTTGAACATAACATCTCTTTTGGCCAAATCTTCATTCAACTTGAAAAAGAATCGTGACTACAAATAAAACACAAGTTAATGATTAAAAATACAAGTTTATGCAATTGTAGTCCTATTTATAACATTCAGAATTTATCTATAAATAACATTACTACTCATGGTATTGGCAACTTTTGAATAAATAAGAAAAAATATATTCTTATTTAGTGTATCTTGATCTTCTATTAGAAGTCAGACTAGAAGATGTGGTAAGAAATGGATGTGGAACAATGCAAACCTGTGTCAAAGAGATAATAATTTCATTCTTGATTTGGCAACTTTGACCAAAGAAACTTATCAAAGGCCATAACTATAACATACACTTATTCATTCGTACTAAGCTTCAGTTGATGCAATTATCAAGACCAGTGTGTATTACCTATCACTTGTGCTAATTGACTTCTCTTAGGCTGAAAGAAATTCCAGTTTACAGGAATTGAACTGATAATTTCTTTTTAATTAGATGCCTAAATTTGGAGAGTATTGTTATGTAATATTATATTGTGATTTTCATTTTCAATGTTTACAATTTTAATTGAAAGCATAAGACTAAAAAGATTTTTTTCTTTCTGAAATATAACAACACATAACAAAACGTCAATTATTAAAATTCCTATAGCTGTGATGCACTAGTTACTGTAATTTGCTCTAACTGTGAGACAGTTGTTATCTGATGGTTGCTTCAAAACCATTATCAGAAATTTTACTTTACCTGAAGGGAGATTATTGTAATTTGTTGTGCATAATATCTCAGACTCTTGTCTCAACCATTACACAAAAGCAACAGTAGAGCTCAAGAACAAGAAACAGAACAGAACAAAAAGTCAAAGTCATTACACAGATAAAAAAACACACTGACTCAGCTTTACATGCATAACAATTAAAGTTTTACCTTCAGTGCACTCTCCCACACTCTATCTTTGTAAGCATCTAGCATATCTGACCATCTTTCAAAACTGATGGGAAATAAAATATGATTTGAAGCTAGTTGTCCACAAACTCCTGCAAGTAAACCGGATGCCTCTCTAATTGGTTGACACTTATCATCATAGTTAACCACCACCCTTAATCCAATAGGAAAATTATGAGCATCTCTAACCTTGACTTTTAATTTTTGAGTTACACCTTCCTCATCTAAAAACAAAGGTCATGAATGGAGGATATGACTTCATGATTGTTAATCAGGCAACATGAATTTCACAGCAAAACTATGAAAAGTTATATTTGTTATTAACTCGCCTGTTTCACGTATTATTTCTAGTTCTTCCTACAGTTTCCCCAGATTCTTGTGGTAAGAATAGTGATGTGCTTACAGTTTTTTATGGAAGCAAGAGTAGAGACATTGTAGTAGAATTTTCAGGATCAGTTGACCATTTTCAATTTTAGTTGCATTTCAATAGCCACAAACAATTTCTCAGAATAAAGTAGGCTTGGGAAAGGGAGTTTTGGGCCTGTCTACAAGGTAAAGATGCTTCTATTAAGCCCATCCTTAATAATAAAAATAGGCTTTTGTAAAATGTAATGGAAAAACGATTTGCTCCATTCACCAGGAAATAGCAGTCAAGAGGAACCAGCATTTGACAATTCCTCTTGCCCCTCATTTATTTATATATTTATGTGTATACACATATCAATGGTCAGAAATAGCGGCTAATAAGATTTTGCACACACAAAAATTAACAGACATACATACATAGCTTCTCAATAATGGTTAGCAAAAGGAGAGCGGTTCTTACTTGTAAAAGAATAATGCTTTCTACCAAGAATAATGCAAAAGCAATGTGTGATCAACATCAATGCAAGAAAATTATAAGGTTTGTAGTAGATGTTGCTGGTTAAAGTAAAGCATCATGCAGCAGCAGAAGCATTAATAAGCCTTTATTTACACAAGTAAATGAGACATAACATTAAAAAAAATAGCAAATAATTGTTTGTTTTTCTTGATAAACGGTCATTATATGCAAAAGGAAGAGAGCAAGTTCAGCAATCAATTGTGAGTAGAAATGGATTGCGAAGAGTTGCATACATCTAAGGAAAAACGTGAGAGTGTAAATATTGAAAGGAGAAATCAAACAAAACAAGCAAATTGTGAGTTTTGATTCGCTATTGAAGCTCCATTGCAATATGCAGAGTTAAAGGATTCAACAACCCTGAATGTGGGATTCGAATGGCAGATGCATCAATTAAGAAAATAACAATGAAAATCTATTTTCTGATTCGGTACCAAAATGCAGACAGCAACGAATAATAAGATCACACGGTGCGGGGAACAAAAAATTGAGCAAGATGAAGAAATGGGGAAGGGGTGGAGAATGAGAACGAACCGGACGGTGTGGTGGAAGTGACTGTGGGTGGATTCCGGTGCCGGAGCAAAGAAAATCGTCGGCGAGAAGAAGGCGGCAGAGTGTGTGAGTCGAGAGAGAAAGTCCGTCAACAGCTAGGGATTTGTCGGGAGAGGACAAGAGAAAGTGTGTTGATTAGGGTTTTGATTCAATGTGAAAAGAAGTGAAATCGGGGGAAGGGAAGATTTTGAGGAACTTTACTTTGGTGGAGATGAAAGTTTCATTGGAAAATTTTAGGTTTGGGGGGAACGAAACTTTGGAGGGTACGAAGTTTCATTTTGGGGAACAAAAGTTTGAAGGAAAGTCTTAGCGAAACTTTGAGTTTACATTATGAAGTAATGAAAACTGGGTGTGGCCCAAAATAATATTAGGTATAAAGCGACATTTGTAAATGTTATTTTTAAAACTTAAAATGTGGCATTTCTTAAAATGTCGTTTTATATAGTATAATATGACATTTTTTTTAAATGCCATATTAAAACTGCCACCATATATATGATTTTTTGTAGTGTGAGACAAATATTGAATCAAAGTAGTACAATGCCATTTGAAAATAAACGACCATCACAATGGGTCAAAGTAGTGCGAAATCGTTTGAAAATAAACAACCATAAGAACTATTAACATCAGGAGTTGCTGAATATGATTTAATGAAATCAACAAGTGATGAAGTCTAGAGGATCAAGGATATTACAAGAAGAATCATGAAGTTTGATGAAGCTTTTGGTCCTAGACTTAGGTTGTGTGTGAGTGTGAGTTTTGCTCTTGGTTTATAATCATATGATGCATGTTTCATAATTCAAAACAAGCTCCAATGTAAATCAAAGTTAATCAAATTGATCAAAGTTTTTTTATTAAAGTAATTTCAGAAAGAAGATTAACAAACTGAGTTTTATTCTGGACTTAATGAAGTTTCTGTTTTAGAGAAACTCAATTGATTGAACAGTTATTTCAATCGATTGAAGTTTTAACAGTTTTAAAGTAGTTTCTCTATATAAAGGAGAGACACGTGCTTTTAAAAAATAACTAAGTCATTTCTTTACGTGAAAAACACTTGTGAATTTTTCTGAGAGAGAAAGTGCACATACTTGTGATCATTCTTAGAAATTGAATTTCATCAAGAACATCAATCTTGGAGCTTTGTTTTGAGTGTGTTTTTGCATTACTGTGATCAAAACTAGAGCTAAGTGTTTCTACTCTGATTTGAATCCATTTTGTTATCTGTTAAGTGGAATCGCTGTTGTAATTGATCTATTTTTGATCATTTCTTTGTAGTGTGAGTGCTGGGTCACATATTACAGGGTGTTTGTAATTGTAACAGGTTTAGTGCAGAGTATTTTGCATTGGTTAGATAGCTACTGTAGGGTTCAGTAGGTTGTTTGTTGCTGGAATGTGTGTTTGCTTGCGGGTTGCAAGTGTTTGTGTATCTTGTAAATTGATCTTTGAGATCTTCATTAGTGGAAATCTTTTCTTGTTGGCAGAGGACTGGACGTAGCCCTTGAGGAAGGGTAAACCAGGAAAAAATCTTGTGTTCTTGATCTTTCTTTCTCTCTTCTTGAACACTTATCTTTTCTATTATCGCATATTCAATTAATTATTCTTCACGCTTAATTGATTGTTCGTTCTGTTGTTATTATTGTATCTTTCTGAAACTGATATATCTTTCAAACAATTGACTGGAACCATTTTTTATGGTATTGGTATGTTGCTAGTTTTATGATATTACATTTTGATTGATAAAATTTTTGGAAGTATTTTCTTGATTCAAATTGTTGTTTCTTGATCTCAGTATTTTATCTAAACTGTTGTACTAAGTGATTAATTTGTTGTTCACTGTGATTACTGTGTATCTACTGGATTGAATTTTCTATAAAAATAATTTTCTCAACAACTGATTGCTTCTGTTTTTGTTTCTGATAGTGTTTTTGATAAACTGAATCTTTGAACCTGATATGAAACATATTGATCCTTTCTAGGTAATTTTGAAATTCATTGATCAGTAAATTGATAAAGAATCTTCAATCAAATCTCTAACACTTTCCAGTATTTTGCGAAAACTTTTTGAAAGTTTTAATAGTTCAATTCACCTCCCTCTTGAACTCAGCCTAAACACATTTTCTACAATTGGCATCAGAGCTAGGACTTGAATCCTAGTCAATTGAATTTTTTCCAGAACACACAATTAACAGTTTCAAACCAGCAAAGATAAAAATAGTGGGTTGAATTTATATTTCAACTGATTGGTCATGTATTTGTTTTAAATCCTATTTAATCAAAATTCTTTCGTGAACAAATCATTCATATTTTTTATTCCATCCTATATTTCATTTGTTATGAAATCCAAAATAATCTTTTGCTTTATGCTTAGATTGTCACTTTAAATGACACTTTTGTTGTTATCAATTTATATTAAGGTAGTTTTTTTTATACATAATTCCTTTAGATAATAGTTTGTTAGCTAATTGAAATCTTGATACAAATGAATTTAGTTTGTTTATATTTAATTTTAGTTGTATCATATTGTTTGATAATAAAAACTATTACATAGAAGTTTAGCATCATTCTTTTGCTTGGCGGTGAGTAAGGCCATGATGTGTCCATGAAATAAGTAGAAAAGTTATCATTGGTCCAAAGTTCATCAAAACCACTTAGCTTAAGGATGAGTAGCTGAATGATGTAAAAAGGCTAGCAAACCACCAAAAGCTGAAGAAATCCCTTTCACTTTCGAGCACTCTAGATTCATAAGGTTTTCTACACAAACTTATCCTTTGATGGTGAAGAAATGTGGTCTCATGTCAAAGAAATTGATATGGTCATCACACTTGTTGTATGGAGTGCAGTTGTAGGCCTCAAGTATGATAAAATGAAGGTAACCAAAGGCACTATTGAAGACTTCAATAAGGTCAAGTTCTATAAGACTTGCTTGAGAAACCTGACAACTGAAATGAGAGGTCTTTTGGTTAGAAAATTGGCCATGAACTCACGAATATTGGCCTTCATCACAGCGTGGATCTTAACTCCAAGAGGAAGCAACCATGTCGTATTAACTAAAGACGATCTCATGCTTATGTACTGCCTCATCTACAAGATCAAGGTGAATTGGGTGTATGTGATGAAAGAACACATGATAAAGTCCAAAGATTGCTAGATTATAGACTACCTTATGTTGTCCTCATTTCCAAGCTGCTTGAACATTTTGGAGTAGACCTTGAAGATGAGCTGTCAAAGTCCATGAAGCCAAACAATGAAGTAAATCACATCATGTTGGACAAGATTGGATTGGTGAAAGCCAACAATGGTACATGGATGTGTAAATTGGATGGAGGGAGCATTAGAGGTGTTGGACCAAGCGAAACTGTTGGAGAGGGATCTGTTGCTATTGAAGATGAAACCATGGTTGTTGAATATGCAATGGTATCCTACAATCATCCTATAAATCATGGAGAGCCTTTTTCAAGGTTTGAGCAAATGGTCCTAGGAAGTTTAGACAACGTATTTGGAGATCAGAGGATGCACCATGAATTTGTGCAACAAGATTTTAGCTCCTCCATAATGAGATTGAGATTGTTCAAGAGCAGATTGGTACACTATAGATAAGAGGATTAGGAACATGCATTGTTGCATTTTGTTTTATTTTTGCAGTGTTTGATGTAAACTACACAACCAAAATGAAATCACACAAGATTTCAATACAAACTATGCTAAAAAACCATATTCAAGCACAATACAAGCAAAAGAAATGAATGATAAACGAAATACAATCTTCAAGACAATGATACATTATCCTATCATCGATCTAAATGCAGAAGGAAACACTTATCTCTGCAAAGAGCAGCTATTATAGCCTTTTTATACCATATGCATGCAAAACTTCCTTCAAGAATGAGAAACCAATGTGATCTTTGTCAAATCTTGATCAATCTCTCTCACTTTGAAGGTGTTTTCTCCAAGAAGCTCTCAAGTCATTCTTAAGAAAGTATTTCAAAGCTTTTAAAATGAAAAATTGTATCAAAAATGCACTGCTTAATTGCTTATATAACACAAGTCAACACTGTTAAGCGAAAACAACATTTGGAAATTAACAGGTTGCTTTTACTTAAACACAAAAACAACAAACTATTTTCTAGAAATAACATGTTGTTTTTGTTCTGCAGCAACTGTATTTTCAAAACTACTTTCGGAAATCCTTTTCACTTGATTTTCGGAGAATATTGCAAGCAAATGATAAAGAGACACACACAAATACAAATATGATCTAAACTTATTCTATACTACCCCAAACCAAGGATCTAAAGCCTTTCTTCAACCAAGTCAAGTCTTCATGGAATTTCTTCATCAAATCTTCAATCAAAGAGCATCTCCACTAGCTCCAACATCCTCACCAGACATCACACATAAAACCCTAGGCTGGGTGGTCATGTGAGGCATGGTAGTCGTCCCAGTCATATTTTCTCGTGACATGGGTGTTTACTAGCATCTGTAGTGAGTTCTGATTGAATAAAACTTGGTTCTACTCAGGATATTCCTTGAAGAGTGGAGTGTAACCTCGAGGAAAGTCATATTGAGGAAACGAGATGAGACTTCCTTGAGTATTATTATGTTGTGTCTGTGACGTTTCAAGGTGTGTAACCAGAGGATGGAAAGAAATCACATCTTCATTCATAGTAGTAGCTTCACCTTGCTTTTAAGGATTGTCAAAGCCTCGAGAATTTGACTCATTTGATCTTTTAACTGATTAATGTGAGTTCTCTTTGCTTCTTGTGCTTCCCCAAGTCTTTCATATTTTGTCGATTATCTTAATTTTATAATTAAAATATTTAAAACACTTATGTTCACTATGTTATTATTCATATTATTGTTATTATTAATATTACTATTACTATTACTATTACTCTTAATATTATTGTTAACATTATTATTAATATTATTAACAATAACTATTAATAATAGTATTAATCATAATAATAATGGTCATAATAAGATAATAATAATCATAATATGAATACAAATTCCTCTAATTTAGTGGTTATATGTTCAATAAGTATTTAAAGAACTTATTTTTTTTTACTTTAAGTCACACCTTTTGATTATTGTCTAAAATAAAAAAATGTTATAGTGTTTTTTAACTTTAGACAACACTTTTGAATAGTTATCTAAAGTACAAAATAGTGTAGTAGAAAGAAAAAATAAATAAATAAAAAACATAATTTGGTAAATAAAAATATGAAAAATAATTAGTACTACACCATTCTTTTTTCTACTTTACTTCGCAAACAAAAGCTTTGTAATAAATTCAATAAAAATAACATTAGAAAACATAACCAATAATATATTCAACCTTACCATATTTTCTAATTTGGTTATTCTATTCTTTGTATTATGTCGTGCTGGCAATAAATAAATAAAAATAATTAAAATAATATATTTTTTTTGACAAAATTATGTTGATAATAAAATATAATAACAGAAATAAATGATAAAATTTAACATTAATAAATAATTAAATTTCATTTTATGCTTTTTATTTAATCAAATAATTTTTTATTTTATTTATTTTGACTGTACAATTATTATTTTTACTATTAAAGAATGTACAATGATTTGCTTTTCAAAAAGAAGACAGGGAATGTTACTCAATAATTAATTCTAAAATTATACACAACTAGATTACTCATTTTTTATCTTCAGGTTTTTATAGAGCCTTTGCTTGATAATTGTTTGCCTCTCCCATGAATGGAATTGTCTACTCTACTTAATATTTTCTCTTTAACTGCATTAAATGAATTTTTCATTTCATTTGAAAAATTTTCATTTTTGTAGCACTTTGAACGTTAAGATGTAAACCATTGATGGCATTCTTCACCATTCACATTCTTTTATTTATTTATTTGAACGTCGTATGCTACACAATTTCTTCTCTTTAAGTCTTCATCACTCATGCAGGTGCATCTTCATCATTCTCTCGTTCAGTTTAGAAATATTTGCACCACTCTTCCATTGTAAGTATAAATTTCAATAAAAATGATCAATCAAGCTTAATCATAATTAATTTCTGTTAAAGTAAGTATTTGGTCTAAGTTCAAGAGGGGGGGGTGAATTGAACCCTTTTTGTAATCTTTTCGCAAACTTGCTTTTCAATGTGAGAATACAAATTCTTTAAAGAAACTTAGAATGCAATCTACTGAGATTCAAACAATTAACAAATATAAAACCAATCAAACAAAATCAGTGCACTGCAGTCAAATATGAAATCTGGAAAACCAGTATACTGAAAACAGACTAAAATTCAGAAACAGACAGTGTACTGATTATGCAAGAACCTTAAAGATTTTGATCAAATGCAAATTAATAAAGTCAAACTTATTCAGAATTAAAATCAGATTAAATCTTGTACCAGAAAACCGATTAAGAATTCACCAATTACACAAGAATAGTTTTTCTGGAAAACTGACTGATGAACAGTGAATACAATAAATTGTAAACTGTTTTCCTGAAGTAGTTCAAGTTTATCTGTTGTAAAAACTTTTATTTTCAATTCAGAAACTGTTCAAAAGTTATTAGAAACAAATCACTTAATTCAGTTTAAGCTTTTGAATCAATTTCTTGAAAATACGAAACACACAGTAAGCTGTATCAAGAACAGTAAAGATTCATCAAGAATTGAGAGAGATTAGGAGAGATATGACACAGCAGATTTTATCCTGGTTCACCCCAACTGGGCTACGTCCAGTCCCCTACTTCACAGTAAGGATTTCCACTAAAAATGATCCTCAGATCAGTTCATACAATCTTGCTCCCCGCAAGAACACCTCTGCACCCTGCAGATAACACCCTGCTGAACCTACAGCAGTAACTGGCGCTTATACAGAGTCCACTGTAAAGCCCAGAACAACCCTTGCTGATCCCCTCAGCAAGTCTCACCACACAGAACCCACTGTGCGTAAGAACACCTCTGCACCCTGCAGAAAACACCCTGCTGAAACCCACAGCAGGTCACTGTTATACAGAATCCTCTGTATAACCAACACAAGCCTCACACTGCTCCCCGCAGTAGGCTCAACACCTGTACAGACCCTCTGTACACAGAATTACAATCCAGTAATTCAAGAACAACCCTCTGTTTTAATTCAGTGTATGAT
>Ga0209489_110340_pt1 | contig 10621 bp, 13 predicted proteins | sample SiratrowhiteBW_FD_187527 | JGI IMG/M metagenome (GOLD analysis project Ga0209489, IMG submission 187527) | Root nodule microbial communities of legume samples collected from California, USA - Siratro white BW (SPAdes) (version 2) | ecosystem: Host-associated > Plants > Roots > Nodule | place...
AAAAAAAAAAAAAAAAGAGTTTGTTGAATCACAAAAAGGGACTATGGATAAATTTATAAAAATAAACAAAAAAAAAATGAATTAGAAAATGCAGGTGAGTCTTCTTTAAATGAAGAACATAACAATGTAAATTTAGGTGAAGATAACGATATAACTATAGGTGAAGACAATAATAAAGTAGTCAACGAAGATAATAATTTTGATTTTCAAACTTAGGATAATAATTTTGATTCTCCATGAATTCTCAAACTCAAGACAAAATTGTTCTAATATTAAAAATATCATAATTTAATTATTTTATTAATATAAAAAAGGCTTCATTTTTTTTATTCGCTTTAAGCCTCCTAAAGCCTTGAGCCGCCACTGCTCTTATTTATATAAACTATTTTACAAGAAAACATTGTAACAAAACATTGCACTTAAAAAGTACCTATATGTTATTTCAACTTACCACATAGTATCACACTCTCTTCCTTGGCAAAGCACACCCTCTTGCATATTAGTCTTCCTATATTTGAAGCATCCAATGAGACTTATCCTACAGAAACTAGTGCTTGCTTTCATGCACTTGTGGTTGTGGTGGACTACTTCTATCCATGTTCATGCAGCTGATGACAGTTTAAAGCCTGGTGATACACTCAACTCATCTTCACCACTACTATATTCTAAGAGTCGCAAATATTTACTTGAATTCATTACGTTTGTAAGTGAGAGTGAATCTTTAACTTACTTAGTAATAATATATGAGAATGATAAAGTTTGGTACGGTAATAGGGAAGAACCTGTCGTCTAGAGTGATGCAGTTCTATCCCTAAACTTATCTGGGGTGCTGAAAATAGAATCTGAATCTGTGAAAAAACCAATTATTCTGTATTCTCCTCCTCAACCTATCAACAACACTGTGGCCACTTTGTTGGACACAGGCAACTTTGTGCTTCAACACCTTCACCCCAATGGGACAAACATTCTCTTGAGGCAGAGTTTTGATTATCCCACTCACACTTTGCTTCCCACCATGAAGTTAGGTGTTAATAACAAAACAGGCCATCGTTGGTTGCTTATTTCGAAGTTGACCCCTGCGCGTCTGAGTCGAGGTGCCTTTAGTCTCGAATGGGAAGCGAGGGGACAAGAACTGATGATAAGGAGATGAGGAAAAGTTTGTTGGAAAAGTGGGAAAGTGAGGAACAATAGATTTGAGAACATTCCAGAAGATGCACAAGCCGTGTTGAAGTACACCATAGTCTCCAATGGGGATGAGGACACCTTCTCTTTCACATCTACAAATGAAAACCTTACACGTTGGTGGTCCCTATCGGCTACTGGGCGTTTATGTTACAATAACGAAGAAGGATATGTTGCAAGGGCTGATCTGTGTTAATACAACAACACAGAAGGAGGGTGTCAAAGATGGCAGGATATACCTAAGTGCAGGAGTCCTGGTTATGTGTTTACCAAAAAGAGTCTTCGCCCTAATTATGAAAATGTAACCTATGAAGATAATCGGAATATGAGTTACAGTGATTGTGAGGCTGCTTGCTGGAGCGATTGTAATTGCGATGGATTCAATGTTCTCTATGATGATGGAACTGGATGTGCATTCTATCATTGGAATTCATCGAAAGATTATATAGTTGACGGCACTACTTCGGGTACAGACTATTACGTACTCGAGAACAAAGGGAACGTAATCCCTCCTCGTCACGGTAGGTCTAATGCCAACTTCATTTCATATTTTATAAACGAAAAAGAAGTTTCATTTCTAATGGTTCCAATCATACCCAAATATATTTACGGCAAAGTCTAAAGATTCCAATCATTCCCTAAATTGAATAGACGCTTTATGAAGAGTGCATTATTCTTGCGCATTTCTTTGTACAACTTTAGTGTGGATGCCAACAAAATTTCCTTATTTTTTCAGTCTTTGATCTCCAAATTGAAACACAAAACAGTCATTGGCTACAACACTTAGTAATGGCACTGAAAATATTATAAAGTCATCAAATTAATAATTGATACTTATAAATCTTTTAGTCATTGTATGCAGGTACAAAAAGGTGGATACGGATAAGCATAGGAATAGCAACTACTTTACTGATATGCGCATCCATTCTATGCCTAGCCATAAAGAAACGAAAACGTGTGCTTCAAGGTAGTTATATACTTCACACTCATTGTTAAACACAATCTTTTGATCACTTTTCTCTATTTTAATATTTTTCATTTTCATCTGAACAGAGAAGAAAACGAAAGAAATGGCGATGAATTTATCCCTAATCGAAGATTTTGGAAATGATTTGAATAAGGGACACGGTTTAAAAGTATTTGACTATACATTGGTTGTGGCAGCCACAGATGGGTTTTCATCAGAGAATAAGTTAGGACAGGGAGGGTTTGGACCAGTTTATAAGGTGATTGAAACTACTGACATTATGTGTTGGTAACTTTGTTTGGGAGGACTGATGACCTTTTTGTTCTCATTTCATTAGGGAACTTTGCCAACAGGAGAGGAGGTTGCTATCAAAAGACTTTCAAGAAGTTCTGCACAAGGAATTGTTGAGTTTAAAAACGAACTAACACTTATATGTGAACTTCAGCACATGAATCTTGTTCAACTACTTGGTTGTTGCATTCATGAGGAAGAGAAGATTCTAATTTACGAGTATATGCCAAACAAAAGCTTGGATTTCTATCTTTTCGGTGAGGAATAATGTGTTCATGATTATCTAATTGTGTGTTGTTTACAGATAAAACTTGTTTTCATTATTATGCAGCTATCCAAACACATGTGTAGGTGAATATTGATATTTCTTAAGTGTCATTGTTGTTGATGGTAGATTTACACTAATTACTCTAGGTAGAACATATAAAGAAAGGATTTTGTGTGGTGGAAGGATCTGTCCAGGGTATGTGATAACGGTGTTCAAGGAAATTGGTTTGATAGTAGACTCCAATGGTGTATCGGTGATGGTCGGTGTGTTAAATTTTGGAGTGACTGGTGGGTGGAAGACAAAGCGTTGAAAGATAAGTTCCTAAGGTTGTACTCTATTTCTTTAAATAAAGAGAGTATGCTAGGTGACATTGCTGAGTGGGATTGTGGCAAGACCTTTCGATGCACAAATTGGAACCTTTGTTGGCGTAGAGAGAGGTTTGAATGGGAAAAACACCTTGAAGAACAACTGTTGACCTTGATCTCTAATGTTATGTGAGATGTCAAGAGAGGAGATAGGCTGGTGTGGATGGGTGAGGATAACCAGGAGTACACAGTTAAGTTTGGTTACAACATCTTGAACGGTGAGAGCTTTCTGCAGTCTTCAGCGACGTTTAAGCTATTATGGAGTTTAAGTGCTGCCCCTTCTGCGATCGTGGGTGTGTGGAGGTTATTACTGGATAGATTGCCAACTAGACTTAACTTAGCTCGTAGGGGAGTTCAGTTAGCTTATCCGCTTTGCCAATGTGCTAGAATGGTGTTGAATCCACTGATCATTTGTTTAATACTTGTATTGTGGTACAACAAGTGTGTGACAATACGAAAGGTGGATTGGGAAGGTGGGTGTTAGACATCAGGTCACTCTTGTCAATTTTCAGAATTTTTGCTTATTGGGCCAAAAGTAGAGCGTTAATAAAGCATGAAAAAGGTTGTGGGTAGCCATTGTATCAGAAGTATTGTGTCACATAAATAAGGTGGTATTCAAGGGTGGGGTTGTGGATGCTGATGAAATCTTTAGTCTAGCTCAAATTAAGGACTGGTTATGGGCTAAGTATAAGATAAAGAGGACCACATTTTCTTATTCAGATTGGATTTTCTCTCCGGTGCAGTGCCTCCAATCTTGCATCTTTTGAGGTGTGACTTTTGAGGTTTGGTTGGATGGCCCCCTCCATACTATGCTTGTGGTTCTGTTTTTGTTTGTATTTGGTGTGTTTTTCTTCTTCTTGGATATTGGTTCTGCCCCTAGTATTCTAGTTTTTGTTCTGTTTAGTAGAGGATCTTTTTGTAGGGATTTTTTGTTTCGGTAATTGTGTCACTTGTGCTTGGTTAGGATGTGTTGTACAAGGGTTGGAACACCCCTTAAGTGTTCCAATCTTTGCTGTTGAAAAAAAAAAAAAAAAAAAATTCATTTTTGCCTTTTACATTGTATGCTATACATTCTAACACACATCACTATGATATGACCATGGGGAAAATTGTACAAGAAGCAAATTACTAGATTGGAATAAGCGCTTCAACATAATACATGGAATTGCTCAGGGATTATTGTATCTTCACAAATACTCAAGACTCAAAGTCATTCATAGATACTTGAAAGCTAGTAACATACTTCTTGATGAAAATATGAATCCAAAAATTTCAGATTTTGGAATGGCTAGAATGTTTACCCAACAAGACTCTATATCAAATACAAACAGGGTTGTTGGGACATAGTAAGCTTGCTAAACTTTGTTACATTCATCTTCTATCAATGTATAAATTAAATTTATTTTCTCATTTAATATTTCTTGTAGTGGTTACATGTCTCCAGAATATGCTATGGAAGAAGTTTTTTCTACAAAGTCTGATGTGTATAGCTTTGGAGTCTTATTGCTTGAAACTGTCAGTGGACGAAAAAACACTAGTTTTTATAATGATGACCGTCCAATAAATCTAATTGGGCATGTATGGAAAGTTAGCTATGGTGAGTTTACTTTTGGATATAATATTTTTTTGTGTCTAATTTGACTAAAACACTTACAGGTATGGGAATTATGGAAAGACGACAAGTGGTTTCAATCAGTGGATCCATAATTGAACAATTCATTTGATTATGACGAAGTGCAGAGGTGTATTCATGTTGGTTTATTATGCGTTGAACAATATGCAAATGATTGACCTACAATGTCGGAGGTTATATCAATGTTGACAAACAAGAGTGAAATAGTGTCTTCACCTAAAAAACCAGCATTCTATGTTCAAAGAGAGATGTATAAGGAGAATTTATCTTCTTCTGAGTTGTGTACTGCTTCTACAGTAGAAGTTACTACTTCGTTGGAAATAGAACAACCTAAGTGAGTTATGTACTAATTAGAAAAAGAAACTATATATTGACTTAAGTATTGCTAGTTAAGAAACATTCATTATATTTTTAAGAGAGTATAAGTTTGATTTTATTTTTTATTTGTCCCTCTTGCAGACTCTCAATTTGAACTGGTGACGTAATTGTTGAAAATCCTGCTTTTCTTGCATAGAATGTTAGGATAATTACGTGCTTCTGGCTCTCTTTGTTATTTGTGGTCCTGAGGCACAAATTGTGATGTGCTTTGCTACCTCCTCCGCTAATGCAATGTAGAGGATGACCAATGTTTATGTCAATTGGTATCAGACTCGGATCATGTCTCTTAAAGAGCGTCTTTCTTCCATCACCAAAGATGACTCTAATTTATATGGCTATTTGCGCTCTATTTGCTCCGTAGCTAATAAACTTGCACTTATTGGAATTCTGTTGATGATATTGATCTTGTCATTGTGTCTCTAAATGGTCTTGGTCCTGCTTATTGTGAGTTTTGTGTAGCAATCCGCACTCATGACACTTCGCTGCTCTTTGATGAACTTTTTGAAACATTTTTGACTATGAAATTGTCCTTCAATGGGAGGAGCGACATCAACTGTCTTAACCTATTACTACTAATCATGTTTCTTGTTTATCTGTCTTTCATGGCCGTTACAAACATTCAATGCCATCCCTTAGTGGAGCATCTCCTGCTTGGGGCAACCCTTCTAGTTCCCATCCACGTGACTTTTCCTCTCGGCCTCACCTTATTTGTCAATATTGTGAACGCCATGGTTACACTGTTAAGACTTGCTAGAAATTACATGGTTATCCTTCTAATCATTCTCATCGTCAAGCAAATATAGTTAACAAGGATTCTGGCTCTCAACCATCTTGGCTTTTGGATTCTGGCACATCTCACCAAATCACTAGGGACCTTGTTAATCTCACTTTAGCCCATGATTATACCAGTAACGATAAACTTATGGTTGTGAATGGTAAGGGACTCACCATCACTCATAGTGGTTCAACTTCTCTTCCCACTTCCTCCTCTCTCTCAAAACCTCGCCCCAGGCGAGAAGCAGTTTGCCCGGGCGAGATCACTCCAGAGAGTACCTTGAATTCTCGCTCCAGGCGAGGAGTGTTTAGCCCGAGTGAGACACCTTTTTAACAGAAGATGAAACAAGCACGCCTGGGCGAAAATTGGTTAGCTCAAGCGAAAAGTCACTCGAAGCAAACTAGGAAACGTGGTTATAAGGGTTTTTGGAGGCAGAGACAAGGTATCTGAACGGGGAGGAGCAAAGAAGGAGAGAAGTGACGAAATCCAAGCGAAAGTCTTTCGTTCTCAAGCTATCTTCCGATTGTTGAGCTTTAATGGCTGCCATGGGTAGCTAAGTGTTCATATCTTGGAATTGAATGTAATCTTTTTGAAACTCATTTGTACTTAAGATTGTGATTTATAATATTCAGTGTTATTTAGATTCGGTGTTTTCCTCTCATTCTTCATGCTTGATTTTATATAATCTATAGAATCTTGTTTTTAATTCTTGAAAGTTGCTGGAAAGTGATTTTGAGTTTATGACTTAGAGGGAAATACGCAATAATTTGGGATTCTAGGAATAGGGTTCCGACATATTGTATGTAAAACATCTTCTTTTAATACTAGATAACCGATTAGATAGTCGAGGAATCTGCATCTAGGAAGTTTTCTTATGAATCTCAGATTTGAGGAATCAATCTGGATGATTTTTGTATGTGCATCGAAACTGAATAGTTACCGTTGTTATATTTCACGATTTGTTCAAGTTACGAATGAGTAAGATTAGACGAGTTCAATCCCAGGGTGTTTCTCCAATCGTTCAGAATATTTTTACTGCTTATTAACTTTATTTTTAAACTGCATGTTAGTAGTATTTGTTAGTCAAACCAAATCTCCATTTAAAATTGAATTTGCTTATTGAGTATTGACACTGGAATTCTAAAATAGAACTGTTCCCTGAGGAATCGACATCTTTATTTAACTCATTATATTACTTGTGACTCGGTACACTTGCCGAATAAAGTCTTAACATCTCTCGAGTTCTTATTTCACTCCTCACCAAATTACTCTAAGTTAAGTACCTTCGGATGTCTCTGTTTTCCTTGGTTGGTCCCATACATTCATAATAAACTTATTCCAAAATCCTTACCATACATCTTCGTAGGTTACAACTCATCTCAAAGTTCTTATTTGTGTTACAATTTTAAAACTAAAAAAACTATATACATCAAGACACATGCACTTTGTACAAAATATTTTTCCTTATTCTTCTACAGTTACAACCACGTCTTTTCTCTCTCCAACATCCATCCTTACATCCATATATCCATCTGGCCCTATACTCTCAAACCACGTACAAATCATTCCAACATTCATATCTCAAAATTCAAATTTCACCTCCATTGCCTCCTCTTTACCTACCACATCTCAAAACTTATCTTCTCCTATATTCATGCCAACATCACCGTATAACTCATCCTCTCCTCATTTATTACCAAATTCCACTGAATCCTCTCCTCCATCCAATTATGATATCTTGTATACTTTGGGTTCATCTCTTTCCACGTAAGTAGAATCATCCTCATGCTCGACTGGACCAAAACCGACACAACACCGACCCACTTTCATGATTATATATGTCAGACAAAAATTATCGAGGATCGAACATCTTTGGACTCAATACCAACACACGCTCAACATATACATCCAAGCATACACAATAACCATTTCAATATAGAAATTATTACAAGCATACAGAGAGCGGTCCAAATAGTCCAAACATTTCAAAAACACAGAAAACATACTTCTTGTAGACGAAGGTGACGTGTGGGAAGAAGTTGAAATGCAAAAAATGCAAATGAACCTAAATAAACTCACTAAAACATAATCTACCAAACCCAAAAAATGGAACCAATGAAACCACAATCACAATATAGTAAACGAAAATGAAGAGTAAATATAAAACCTACCAAACAACACAAATGTAAGATGAAAACAACACCAATGCAAGACAAACACGACATAGCAAAAATAAACACTACAAAACAAACAACACCCAACAAAATTGAACCAATGACAGTGACGAAAATGAAGAGTGAAACGAAAATGCAAACAGTACCAAAACAAGAACGAACGCCACTGAGCAAAATGTGAGGACTGAATCAAAGTTTGGGAGTGAAATAGGGAGAGGAACGATGACGGGAAGGCGCGAAGGAGAAAAGGCGACGGCGCGAGGGAGAACGAAAGCGAAAACGTGAAAGAAAAAATTGTGCGAGGATGCTTAAAACATGAGATACTACGACGATTAGGAGGCCCAACCGCTGTAATATCCCACCTACTACGGTAGTTAAGAGTGCCAACCGCTATAGCATCCCCTTTAAAAATCCTAAACCCTGTTTTTAAATATAAGGCATACTACGACAGTTGGCTCTCAGAACTGCCGTAGTATCTCCTTTGGTTAAAAAAAATAAAAATTTAAACACTCCCTCTAAAATATACTACGGTGGTTGGCTCTCTCAACCGCTATAATATTCCTTCTGTTTAAACATTTCAATTTAAAAATGGAACACACGACCCTCGATGTAGATACTAAGGTGGTTATTGAGCACAACCACTTAATTTAAAATATGTCTCTACATTTTTGTTTAACTTGGTTCCGCTTTAACCCGCATTTTATCCTGACATAGAATATAATCTACTAATGCAAATTTCTTCAAATGAAATTATTATTGCTAAGCCCTTAAAGTGACAATGGTGTGGTGTTAAACGACAACACAACTCTTTATGATATTCTCTTTATTTGCTAGTTTATAATGAAAATTTACTCGCATACAGAAAAAGGTTTATAATGTAACATTTTCTTAGAACATTTTTATGTCATTGATTATTTTTTATATAATTTTATGACAACTTTTGTGATGATTTTTCAGTAAGAGTTTTTTTTTTTCACTTAATACAAGACCACTTTACAAGGACGATATAATTTTAGAAATAATATATCTTCATTACAAAATTAAAAAAAAATGTCATAAACTTAACAATTTAGTGAAAGAATCTATCAACATTGTGATAAATCCATGCTAATCACAAATTTTCGTGTTGAAGTAACGTTTCTAGATATGAGCTAGTATAACAAACACGAAGATTTCTTATTTATATTTGTTTAGTGTGAAAAAACATATAATATAAACCTTGGAAATGATGTTGAATGGGGTTACATGTTGACAATCAATTAAAATTGTTTAATTAAGAAAAACGTGGGAAAATTAATAGTTAGAATGATAAAAACTAATTACACATTTATAAATTATGACAGAGTTATGGATCCATAAAAATCTAGTGGTGTTCAGGAATGGGATAGTGGACTGTGAATAAATCTTTTGTCATGCCTAAATTAAGGGTTATTAGTTGAAGAATAAAGTCAAGGGATCCCCATTAACTTATTCTGATTGGCTTTTATGTCCCTTTACTTTGTTTGAAAACATTAACTTAGCAAATATGTTCTTTTATGCGGTTGGTTAGGTTATTGCTATTAAATATGTTCTTTTACTGAGTTGGTTAGGTTACTATTATTGCAGGAATAACGTCTAAGGACTGGCTTGAGATTCTACCCTTGTACTAGCTAAACAAGACTTGTGTAGCTTTATTAGCATCCCTTGCGGTTATTACATTGTAATTATCGTTGGTGCATGCCTTTTTTTTTTTCAACCTGCTCACATAATTGGGGTTATTGGCAGATTGGATATCTTTGTAGATCTTATTTTGTATTAGATTGTAATATTTTTGTACATTAGTAGAAAAAGACATTTAACCGCGGTTGTATAAAGCTTATAAGCGCGGCTGTGCAACCGCGATGAATGCAAGCGCGATAAAAAGTACTGAAGATACAAACGTGGTTGTACAATCGCGATAGAAAGTATAACACATACAAACGCGGTTCCCACTAACAATCGCGTTTGTATTCCTTTTTTAGAGTTCCCTCTCTTCCTCCCTCGCAGTACCCACTCCCCCTCGCATGGCTCACTTGCTGTAGAGCGATAAGCAGAGAATCTAGGCTCTGTTTTTCTCCCTCGTCCTGCCTCTTTAGTATCAAGTTTTTCAGCCCCTCATGATCTTTCATTTTTGCGATAACCAAATCCAACACTGTAAGGACCTGTTTGAGTAACTCGACGTCGCCATTGACATTGTCTAGGAAGCCAACCAGCAGTGGCACGAAGCATTCCGTTCTGACGAGAAAATCGCGATTCTCCTCGAAATCTTGCGCGAAGTGGAGGTAGGGGAGTGAGAGGATTGGAGTGGGTGGTGGAGGGAGTCCTACCAGATCTAGATGAACCTCTGTAAGGTTCGGTTAGGAACAAATTTCTTGGTTTGGAGAACCTGCATGGTGGCTGTCAACACCTAATTTCCTCCAGATGAAAAGTATAATGTATTTCTAATAATTTCCAAAAAAATCTTAATTGTTTTTTTTTTTTCAAAAAAAGTGGTAATAATAAATAAAGTTATGTTTTCATTTTATTTTAATAATAGCAAAGACAAGATACTTAGGTTTTTTTATTTATTT
>Ga0209489_110342_pt1 | contig 10618 bp, 14 predicted proteins | sample SiratrowhiteBW_FD_187527 | JGI IMG/M metagenome (GOLD analysis project Ga0209489, IMG submission 187527) | Root nodule microbial communities of legume samples collected from California, USA - Siratro white BW (SPAdes) (version 2) | ecosystem: Host-associated > Plants > Roots > Nodule | place...
TCTTTGAACATCTATAGATTGCATTCTAAGGTTCTTTAAAGAACTTGTATTCTCATTTTGAAAAGAATTAAAAAGGGTTCAATTCACCCCCCCCTCTTGAACTTAGGCCAAATACTTACTTTAACAGTGATAATCAAAGATGTACTTTTAGTGGATGGATTAAAGCACAACTTGCTTAGCATTAGTCAAATGTGTGACAAGGGGTACAACATCACTTTTGAGCCTAATCTTTGTCTCATAGTAGATTCAAAATCCAGTGAAATTTTCCTAGTATGTAAAAGGGTAAATAATGTATATATGCTTAATGTTTCTTGCATAACATCTAGCATGAATTGCTTGATCACTAGGAATGATGAATCTTGGTTTTGGCATAGAAGATTAGCTCATATTCATACACATCATCTATTTAGGATTGCAGCAAAAGAGCTAGTTGTTGGTCTACCTAAACTCAAATTCGAAAGGGATAGACTATGCGAAGCATGCCAAAAAGGCAAACAAACAAAAAGAACTTTTAAACCATTGAATGAGATTTCAACTTCAAGACCACTTAAGCTGCTTCATATAGATTTATTCGGTCCCTCTAGAACTATGATTTTGGGAAGCAACTATTATGGCTTAGTTATAGTTGTTGATTATTCTCGGTTTACATGGACATTATTCATTACTTTCAAATATGAGACTTATCATGTTTTTAAGATATTTGCCAAAGTTATCCAAAATGAGAAGAACTACAACATTTATTCCATTAAATTGGACCATGGGGGAGTTCCAGAATGAGAGGTTTGATAAGTTTTGCAGCAAATCTGGAATAAAGCACAACTTCTCATCACCAAGGACTCCACAGTAGAATGGAGTTGTAGAGAGAAAGAACTGTTCTCTGGAGGAACTTGCAAGAACAATGTTGAATGAGACTGGATTGCCAAAATACTTCTGGGGAGATGTAGTAAGCACAACTTGTTAAGTGCTAAATCGGGTGCTCATTAGGCCAATATTGAAGAAGAACCCCTATAAGTTGTTTAAAGGGAGAAAGCCCAATATATCTCATCTAAAAGTTTTTGGCTGTAAGTGTTTTATTTTGAACAATGAAAAGGATAACTTGGACAAATTTGATTCGAAAGCTGATGAAGGTATCTTTCTTGGTTACTCATTACATGGTCATGCATATAGAGTATATAATAAGAGAACCATGCTAGTTGAGGAATCCATGCATGTTGCATTTGATGAAACTAACCAGAATAAGCAGGAAAGTCCTAAGACAGGTACATATGATGAGGTTCCAAATATTCAACAAGTTGATATTGGACTGGAAAATAAAACAGAAGAAACCAGTAAACCTCCAGAAATTCAATCAACTGGACCAGAAAATCAATGAACTGAATCTAGAGTTGGTACTGAAGTAATTAACTCTGGACTGCCAAGAGAATGGAGAGTGCCTAAGAATCTCTCATTAGATAATGTAAGTGGACAAGTTCAGAAAGAAGTATCAACTAGAAGATTATTGAATCAATTCTGTGACCACATGGCATTTGTTTCACAAGTGGAACCAAAGACTGTGGTTGAAGCACTTGAAGACAACAACTGGATCAATGCAATGCATGATGAACTAAATCAGTTTACTAGAAACGAGGTCTGGACACTAGTTTCTAGAACCAAATAGATGAATGTAATTGAAACTAAGTGTGTCTTCAAGAATAAACTGAATGAACAGGGAATCATTGTAAGGAACAAAGCAAGGCTGATTGCAAAGGGATACAATCAAGAGGAAGATATAGATTTTGGAGAAACCTATGCACCAGAAGCTAGACTAGAGGCAGTGAGATTATTGTTAGCCTATGTTTGCATGAATGGATTTAAACTACACCAGATGGATGTCAAAAGTGCATTTCTCAATGGATATATTGATGAAGAGGTTTATGTGAGTCAACACCCTGGATTTGAAGACCTCAAGCATCCATATCATGTGTTTAAATTGAAGAAAGCACTATATGGATTGAAGCAGGCACCTCGTCAGTGGTATGAAAAGTTAAGCAATTTCCTTCTTTCACAAGGCTATGAAAGAGGAAAAACCGATAAGACATTGTTAATCAAGAAAGCATGCAATAATATTATACTTGTGCAAGTATATGTTGATGATATAATATTTGGATCAACAAATGAAATTTTGTGTGAGCAGTTTGTTAAGGCAATGCAGGGAGAATTTGAGATGTCAATGATGGGAGAACTTAATTACTTTCTTGGCTTACAAATTAAACAGTTTCAGCATGACACATTTCTTTGCCAATCTAAATATTGCCGAGAACTATTGAAGAAATTTGACATGGAAAATTGTAAAGAAGCATCTACACTAATTGCCACTCGATGTTCACTGGATACGGATGTAAATGGCAAAGATTATGATCAAACCAGATTCAGAGGTTCTCATTGGTTCACTTTTGTATCTAATTGCAAGCAGGTCAGATATTATGTTCAACATATGTTAGTGTGCAAGATTTCAAGCACAACCTAAGGAATCACATTACATGGCTGCCAAGAGGATACTAAAGTATCTCAAAGGAACAATTGATGTCAGACTATGGTATCCAAATGAGGTATCTTTAAATCTGATTGGTTATTCTGACAGTGACTTTGCAAAATGTAAAATAGACAGGAAAAGCACAAGTGGAACATGCCATATACTAGGGTCCAGTTTGATCTCTTGCCACAGTAAGAAGCAAGCTTGTGTTGCATTATCCACTGCAGAGGCAGAATACATTGCACCTGGAAGATGTTGTGCACATAGTTTATGGATTCAACAGTAGCTAAGTAATGAAGGGTGATTGTGTAATTCATTTTGTTAGTTCTGAAAATCAATTGGCTGACTTGTTTACAAAACCCCTTAATAAAGAAAGGTTTAATTTTCTCATAAATGAATTCGGGATTTTATATTTGAAAAATATTAATTAAATCATTCAGCCATTTGATAATTGATTCTGAGTTATATTTTATGCAATATTTGTGCCATCAATGAATAAATACCATTTACTGAAATTTCTCTGAACCTACTGTAATTGATGCGAAATATCTTATCTGATTTAATTGTTGATTAATTGATTTGAGCGAGAGAAAGCCGATAAGGGAAACGCTAGGACCTATGGATAATAAGTTGTTACAAGACGTACACTATATGGGAAATACAAAGATTCTGCTAAAAATTCCAAGACAAGTCAAAAAGCTTTGACTGGGTTGAGCTTGCATCAAATACAGAATGCATGTGAAGAGTGATAAGCAACTCAGCACTACCTGTCACAGACTCATTAGAAGTCAACAAGTCAAAAGCTGCAACAAACTTTGAAGCTAAGTAAAATCTCTGTCAGTTTATTGCTTACAAAATCCAAACTGAAAAGATTATATTGAATTGTCTTTCAATGCTCTGATTGTCTAAATTAACAGGACAAATTGAATTTGAATTTTCAAATTTGTCTCATGTGTGGCAGCACACATTATATAGCACGAACATAGAACACTTGATCACACACTTCATCTATTGTCTTCATCCTAAAATGCATACTGCATAAAACTTGCCTTCTCTGAGTCCACTAAAAATGGCCTCTTCCTCCACTCCTAAACAACGCGTTAAAAGAGCTTGTGCGAAGAATGTAGAAGCTTCTGATGTCATTGATACTGACTATCTTGATAGTTGGTTTGCTGGCAATAGAGAAAGCATTCAGGAATTCTATAGAGAATATAGCAGAAAGGTCATTATAGTACCTAAGTTTATTAAGATGCTTTGGTTTAAGGAGCAGAACCTTGATGAAGGAAAGGAGGTTCTGAAATTTTAGAAGCTAGAAAAGTTTGTTAGGATGTCAGGAAACGTATATCCTGATCTAGATAAGGTATTCCTCACCAACATGTGGTGTGATGAGGATACAATTTATTCTCTCAAGTCAAGGGAGTGGACATGTGCATCAACGATGAAGTCTGGCTAGCTGTTGTTGGACTACGCAATGCTGGAATACTAGTTGAGAGGAGCCATGTAACTAAGTTGGAGGGGTTCAACAAACCGCAATTTTTCAGAACATGCTTGAGAATTCAACAAACTGAGTCGAGGAGTTACTCAGTTGGAGGGCTGGCTATTACACCTAGAATCCTAGCTTTCATTGTCATTTGGTTACTGACACCAAGAGGTTTCAACCATGTTATGCTGACTGAGGAGGATCTGATGTTGATGTACTACCTTATAGGGAAGATTAAAGTTAACTAGGTCAGTGTGCTTAAGGAGCATATTATCAAGATTAGAAAGAAGGCGAATTCAGGATTCCATATGTTGTCTTTATCTCACAGTTTATTGAATATTTCAAAATTGATATTGATGGAGAGGTAGTGGAGATGGTAAAGGTGCACAATGAAGTCACAACAACAACACTCAACAAAATAGGACTCATCAAGGTGAATGATGAGAAGTGGATATGCAAGGCTAACTATGATAGCTCAAATGAGCAACCTGCTGAAGCTGAAGCTGAAGAAGAAGAAGAGGGTGATGAGGATGAGGAAGATGATAATGCTGCTGATGCTGATGAACCCATGGCCGATATTTTGTGGGTTTTGAGGAAAGCATAATGAATCAACTATACACTATGCAAGAAGAAGGTCGTACCCATCACCAATATTAGGAGACTAGATTCTAAGACATGGAGGGCATGGTGGGAGATGTTCAGAACAAACTTGGCCACATGTTCGTTAATCCAAACAACTGAGCATGTTAATGCATATTTACTAGTTTCTTCCCCTCACTTTGATAAATGCAATGGGGGAGAAGTAAGTAGTAGGTATGATCTGGTGTGTGTTTAGTTGGTCTAGTGGTGTGTTGGTGTAGTTGTTGCTTAGTCTAGTATGTTGCTGGTTGGTTTAGTTCGGTTGTTTTATTTCTATTTTATCTATTGTTGCTACCCTTGTTGCTGGTTTAACCTATTCAGCTCAAATGTTTTTTGTTTCTTTATGGTTTGTGTAATCTGTTGTCTGTCCAGTTAGTTGATGTAAAAATCCGGCTGATTAATTCAATCTTATCTGCTGCCCGGATATACTATGGAATGGAATATAAAGTAATATGTTTTTATGTTTTAAATTGTTCTATTTATAATACTATTTCATTTCCTTTCTTTAATATCATAACCGAGGCAATGGAGAATGAGGGAGACAATGGAGTATGGGGGAGCAATGGCATGATTGCAGGAAATATTGATCTGAACTAGTTTGAGATTGATAAAGGAGTTATATCTAATTTTTTCAGTTCAATCAGCTAATTTTAAGTGTTTCTCTGAACCTGTTGAATTCACAAATTTCTAATCAACTGTTCTAGAGTTCAGTTCTTACAGGTTGAAACATTGCAACTCAACACACACGTATTTGTTGTTGGATATGATTTGATGAAATCAACACAAGAGTGAAGTCTACAACGTATCCTAGCTACAACATGAAGTGCATGAAGACTTGAAGAACTTGATAGAGTATTGGTCCTAGACTAGGTAGGATATGTGGTTGTGAGTTGTATCTCTGATTTAAAATCATATGATTGCATGATTGATTATTCAAATGTAAGATCCAAAAATAAAGTTTCTTAATAATATTTTTCAAAATATTTTTAAAAATAAAGCAAATCAGATTTTGTTAATCAAATTCAAAAAGTTGATCAGAAAATTATCTTCAGAATCTGAACCTAATGAATTTTCTGTTATGTCACAGGATACTGTCAATTGATTGAATTTTCTATATAAAGGGACATGCACTTTTTTTCACAGAACTACTAGTACAGAAATCATATTGAGCGAAATTTTGTAAAATCCCTGAGAGAAAAATGCGCGCAACCTTTGTGATCGATTGAGCAATTGATTTTCAACAAGAAAATTGATCTTGGAGCTTTACTGCTGAATTGATCTACTGCAAACTGTGATATTGAATCAGAGCTAAGTGTTTCATTCTATTCTTAATACATTGTATAATCTGTTGAGTGGAATTACTATGTATTGTTTGTATTCTTTATACATTTCTTGTACTGGAACTGAAGATTACAAGTTACAAAGGATTGTAATTGTAACTGGTTGTTTGTAGAGGTTTCTACATTGGTTTAACACCTACCGTAGGGTTCAGTAGTATGTGGTTTCTGCGGGCAGCAGTATTGTATCTTGTAAAACTGATCTTGGTGATCTTTTAGTGGAAATCTTTTCTAGTTTGCAAAGGACTGGACGTAGCCCTTGAGGAAGGGTGAACCAAGATAAAACCTTGTGTTCTTGATCTTTCTTTCTCTCTTCTGGAACACATTTGAGTTTTTGTTTACGCACAATCAATAAGTTGTTCTTCGCGCTTACTATTTGTAATTTTACTGATAATTTGTGTGTCTGAACTTGTTTTTTCATCTGGTTAAGTGACTGATAGTGTTATCAATCGAATTAACACATTAACTGGTTTCTAATAACGTTGTTGATTAAAAGAACATTTGAATAATATTCTTTCATGAGATAAGTTACAATTTCTTGAAGAGTTCATTATCTGATTGTTTCTGCGTTGTTCTAATATACATCTCAACTAAGTAAACTACTTCCGCTTGTGGTTCTGATAGTATTTTGATCAACTGCAGTAACTACTTGTTTAAAAGCACTAAACTGGATATCAAGAATCTGTGACTTCAGTGAATTGTATTGTGTTGTTTCAAGTTCTGATAAATCTGTATAATTGATTGAATTAGTTCTTCGACATATTGATTCTTGCTGTGTAAATCGATAAAGAAGTTTCATTCAATCTTTCATACTTTCTAGTATTTGTGAAAAGTTTTAATAGTTCAATTTACGCCCCCTCTTGAACTCAGCCTAAACCTATTTTCTACAATACTAACTTCAAACTACAAAATAAACTTAGAAAGAAAAGTATGGTCAATAAAAAAGAACTAGGAACATTTTGTCATCAATATGATATGGAACCTATTAGAGCACCTAGTGCTAAGAAAAAGAAAATAATTTAAAAATAGAATAAAGCAAAAAAGAAAATATATAGAAAACCATATACTAAAAAATATAATAAAGTACCACAAGAAAGTAAACCACATCAAAAACCCAAATATAAAAAACTCAAGAAAAAAGATAATGTATGTTGGAAGTGTGGTAGACCAGGTCATTACGCAAATAGCTCTACTTCCCCCAGAAAAAAACCAAATATAAAAAATAGTTATGATGAAAATAGTTATGAAAACATGAATATCATAACACTATGGCTCTGATACCAGTTTATGCAGGATCGGAATCAATAATGAAAACAAGATAGTAATGAAAAGACACATAAAAATATCTAGCTTACTAATTACATTTTTGACTTTTTTTTCCAATAATACATGTAATGACAAATAATCATTATGTCTCGTCATGCTTTATGTCTCTTCACTCTTTATAAGATTCTTTACTTACAAGTCGTCCAAATGAGAGTATGGACTGGATGGTGATGATTCTGCTTCTGAATTGTCTTCATTAGATATGTGCATGAAGGTTGCTACTGTAATGTCCTTGCAAATTCTTCTTTTGAGCTAGCAGATGCAAGGGCTGTCATCACTCTCTATTTCTCTGATAGAAATAATGATTCTTCATTGATCTTTTGTGGATTTTCTTTAATTTGTGTTTGACTGATTCGTAACCATTCTCTTATTTATCTTTTTGTACTAATTTGGTATTGAATTTTTTCCACCATTTAATTATGATTCTTCTTGATAATGATTTTATCTCAACTCCTTCATATGGCTAGGTTATTGCATAATCTCATGCCACAATCCAAGTAATGCATCGAAAAGCTACAAATGATATGAGTATATCCTAGTACAAATGTTGAATGTTCCCAAAAATATGTATATACTTCATTAATTTCTTCAGGAAATATTCAAGGCAACGGTCCGAAGTCTATGAACCATTTTGGAAACTTTAATGGTGTTTCCTTTCTGAACCATATAAACCATGAATATTTCTCTAGGATAAAATATAATATGTGACTCCAAACATCTACATAATCATAATATGGATAATGTTAAGGATTGAAACTCTTGGAAAATGATATTTTTCCGTGTAATGGTTTATTCCATTTTTGTAGAGTTATGACCTGTAAAATTTTTATTTTTGAATACATTATGTGGCTATTGGAATATGAGGTATGTGATATTTTAACTGAATCTATATTAATACTAATATTTTAATAAATATTAAAAATTTTAATATTATTAATAATATTAATACTAATAACAATAATATTAGTAATAATAATATTACAAATATTTTAATATGAATATAAATAATTTTAATAAAAATATTACTAATATTAAAAATACTTTTCATATAAATATAAAGCTAATAATAATAATAATAATAATAATAAAATTAATCATAAATTAATATTATTAAAATTAAATTAAAAATATTTATAATATAAATATTAATAATACAAATCAAATTGTTAATAATATTAAAAACAACTTTAATAATATGAAAAATAGAATATTAATAATATTATTATTAATGATATGAATACTAATAACAATAATAAAAAATAAAGTATTAATAATACTATTATTAATAATATTAATACTAATAACAATAATAAATTTATTATTCTTGTTAATAATAATATTATTACTAATATTATTTTTTATCAACAATAACAAAAATAATACTAAAAATGTTAATAATATTCATAAAAATAATATTAACAATATTCATAACAATAATATTAAAAGAATTTATAATATTCATATTAATAATATTAACATTAGTAATAATAATACTGATAATAATATTATTAACTACAATAATATTAATTCTTAATAATAATATCACAAATATTTTTAATATAAAAGTAAATAATATAAATAAAAATAGTAATAATATTACAAATATTTTTCATATAAATTGTAATACTTTAGAAAATAGTTTCATAATAAAAATTAAACCTATAATATAATTTTAGAAATAAATAAGATAACACCTAAATGTTTTTTAATAAAAAAGTTGAAATAAATAAAAAAAATTCAATTATTTAGTTTGGTCTGTGATATTATATCAGATTTCGTTATCTCTTTATTTTTCTTTTAATTTTTATATATTTGTTTTAGTTATTAGATATCTTAATACAGTAAAATTTAAATTTAAATTAATATAGCATTGTATTTTTACTCATTTAACATGAGAATAAAGAGTTTAATAACAAATAATAAGAAAAATTCAAATTTATATCATTTATTTATGAAAATTATTTTTAATATAAGATAATCAAATTAAATAATACTCAATTAAAACTTTTTAAAACTTATGAATAATATGTTGATATTAAAAAATATAATTGGATGAATCGGTTTTAAGAAAATATGTTAACAAATTCATGTAACTCTCAGCGCTTCATTTAATGTACATAATTTCTTTTATTTCAAAAGTGCATGTCTCGGATGAAAATTACAATCTCTCTTAAGAAAATCAACAATAATTAAGGACTGTTTCTCAACAAAAATATGATAATATAATTATATTTTATAGGATATGATAATTCACTCTTTTCTTTTATGAAAAATACTTATTAATATATTGTATCGAGGGTAATGATAATATTGCAACAACTCATACGTAATATACTAGCAAATCAAATTTTGTTATATATTAAATAAATGATATTTAAATTTTTTAATTAAGTTAATAAAAATTAATGTAAAATTTTATTTTATTTTATTCCAACCTTAAGTTAAGTGTTTTCTATTTTGTTTTCTTATTTTACTTTCATATAAAACTGACCCTCTATTTAATATTTCATAAGTTTTTAAAGTACATTTTGAATTTGCACTTACTTTCTTCTTATTTCTTTTATGGTTTGTCATAAAAAATGAACAAAAACGAAATAATAATAGCATAAAATCTAATCATGAATAACAAAAATAAACAAAAAAAATCTAAACAAAAAGTTAAAAACACTTTAAAAGAACAGAATTTAAAATTCAAAATTTTATTTTTATCTAAAAAATTATTTAACCACTTTTTTTAAATGATGCTCGATAAGGGTATATATTAATTTTATTTTTAAGAAATAAAGATTTAAAAACATTTGTTAAGGACAAAATTTAATCTAACAATATTATCTTTTGAATATACAAATATCTAAAAGCTTAAATATTGTTTTAATTAATTACCCTACATCTTAGTAATTCTTATTCTTATTATTATCTTTAATCTTGGTTAGTTATATCTTTTATTAAAAATGACAGAATTTACTGTATTTAAAAATTGAACATTCCTTATCTTTATTCTTCATTTATACCTCGTATTTATACCCCGTGTTGTTTCTCTTCCACTTTTAAGTTTATTGCACTCTTGAAAACTTTTCAAACACATACTCTTTTGTTATATCTCTAGAATAATATCAAGGTGTGTTATCTCTTTGTTTTTCCTTTTATATTTTTAAATAGTTGTTTGAAGTTATTAGATATCTTAATAAAGTGGAATTTAAATTTGATTTAATATAAGATTGTAGTTTCAGTCAACTAACATGAAAATAAAGAATTGTAACAAATAATAGGAAAGATTCAAATAAACTTGTATAAAATAAACTTAAATATATATATATTACTACC
>Ga0209489_110345_pt1 | contig 10612 bp, 10 predicted proteins | sample SiratrowhiteBW_FD_187527 | JGI IMG/M metagenome (GOLD analysis project Ga0209489, IMG submission 187527) | Root nodule microbial communities of legume samples collected from California, USA - Siratro white BW (SPAdes) (version 2) | ecosystem: Host-associated > Plants > Roots > Nodule | place...
AAGTCTTCAAATAGAGACACACATAAATACACAATACAGAATGATAAAATGAATTTGAAAATAGATAACATAATGACAATCAAATAGACAAATTGAGGTGATACTAAACAATGAAAGAGTCAGATAAAAGAGGAAGATATTTGAGAAAAACTCAAATAAATAAATGAGATAAGTGGAAGAGTAAGAAAGAAGGAATGAGATATAAATAGATGAATAGCAGAAAGAGATAGAAAATTAAAAAAAAATTAATATTTAGAATTCTTTGACTGTTTAATGTCTTTTAAAAATATTAATAATTTATCAGGTAAAAATTTCAAAAATATTACTTATTAAATAATATTTATATATTTATAGTATCATATAAATTTAAAGTTATTAAAAAATATTTATAGTATCAATATAAACATACATAGACCATGAGTGAGTCCTATACAATTTGTGCCCGTAGATGAAACCTAAATCTAACTAAATGTATGAAATTTGTTTAATACAAGTTATTAACTTAAACACAGTTGCTGTCAGATTATTTCATACAAATAACATAAAATGAATCTAAACACTAAAAAACTATCACAGAAGAGGTTCAGAGTAAACAAGCTGCAAGTGATTAATATTATGATGCATTAGCCTTCTCTTGAAAATGTAAAGCCACTTGGGTAAGAGAAAGGTCAATAATAATAAAAGAAATTGATTGAATTCCCTGTTGTATTGCCTTTATGAAGAGGTAAGCCTCCTCATTTTTAGGAAAAACCAAAGCTATGAAATTATTTAATTTCACTAAATATAGGATTGCTTCCCAGCATAGTAGTCAACCTTGTCCGTGGCTGCCGCAACCGCTGCTTGCGCCTTGACAAGAAGGCCACTCTGATTGGGAATGCCACACTCTGTACTGATTCCAGCTCCAGTGACGTGGTACTCTAGTCCAAAAATTCATACAAAAGATGAACATCTTTGATACTGGGAGGATCTGCTTCTGGAACTGTCTTCTTATCCCTTGAGATATTAGACAAGGCCTTTTCTTCATTTCTCGGATAGGTCCCAGGGACAGAGATTCGATACGTTGTGTCTACAAGTCTCATATCGTTAAATGCTACAAGTCTTTCACCTCTTCTTGCTAAGTGCCAATTTCCACCCGTTGGTTTAACAATGTATTGAGAGAGAGAGAGAGACAAAGGCATTGTGTTTATGTGGTGGAGAGAACAACCCAACAACCATGCGCATCGCTCTTTAAAGGATCGATAATGGAATCTTTCAAGCAACTCTTCAAGTCTTGATCTTGGCCCCTGCATAATGGAATCTTTAGGGTCACTATCATCCAGCCAACCTAAGAGCTCTTTTCAACATGAGTTTCATAAGTAATCCAATGTGAACTATTGGCCAAAGTACTTCTAAGCTGAGGCCTGAAAATAGTGCAACCCTTGCATCAACAACTATACCTGAACATCCTCCAGGCAAAGTTGAAGCCAAATACAATCGTCGAAACTCCTAACTCATTCAAAGCGACACGTGAAACATTAAGTGGCACTCCGACCTGGCTGGCATGTCACAGGTTGAAATTATTGGTGGAAGGGTTGGTTGTAAAACGCCAAGCCACCAATACCCTCTAATCCATGCAGACATTGTCTCGCTTGCAGTCTCAGATTCATTCCGGGAGGATCAGAATGTTGGAGGAGTTGGAGGATAAGCAAACTCTGCAGCGACAATTGTTAAAGAAGCATGTGAGAGAGCTTGAGAGTTTGTGAATGGAAACGGGATGACAGCCTACAACCAACGCTAAGTTACTAAGCAAACGAAGATCGACGGGATTGACTCTCAAATGGCAAAGTTGCTTTACAAAATTTGAAGGTCAATCTACTGCTTTAGTCATACCACAATCAATTGAAACCACACAAGACCATGATGCGGTGCTTTAGCCAAAGACAACCCGCAGGTGCAAGTGGCTTCGGTGGCACTAAGCCCGTCTCAATGACACATGCGCCATTCTCACTCCCATTTGCTCGTCATTCGTTGGGAATCCAACATGTTCAGGACGTCATTCAGTATGGAGATAGTGGCTAAGATAATTTCTCTAATATGACTTATCATGTTTCAACTTTTTACTTTTAGAAGCTTGTGATTATTTGTTATTATTTTCAAAATAACACATTTGTTCTTTTAAAAGTTTATGTAGTATCTTTTTAAATTTGGTTTTCACATGGAATCGATGGGCAACGTCATGCATCTCTCGATGAGACCTCTTGACTCTCGATCCTCATGGCTCACCGTGAGTAGACTTGTCAGCTGCAGGTCCTCTTGGCTCACCATGAGACCTCACGATTCGTGATTATTCAACATCAGGTCCTCTTGGCTCACCATGAGACCTCACGATCCGTAATCATTCAGCATCAGGTCTTCTTGGCTCACTATGAGACCTCACGATTCGTGATTATTTAGCATCAGGTCCTCTTGGCTCACCATGAGACCTCACGATCCGTGATCATTCAGCATCAGGTCCTCTTGGCTCACCATGAGACCTCACGATCCTTGATCATTCAACATCAGGTCCTCTTGGCTCACCATGAGACCTCACGATTCGTGATCAATCAGCATGAGGTCCTCTTAGCTCACCATGAGACCTCACGATCCATGATCAATCAACATCAGGTCCTCTTGGCTCACCATGAGACCTCACGATCCGTGATCATTCAGCATCAAGTCCTCTTGGCTCACCATGAGACCTCACGATCCGCGCTCATTACACCGAGAGGTGTATAAACATCTCGGCACCACACCGAGAAGTGTATAAACATTTTGGCTTCTCAACTTCACAGCTGGCTCATCAGCTCAGAGCTTCATTCTCAGCTTCTATAAGCTTCTATAAGCTTCTATCAGCTTATCTCAGCTTATCTCAACTTCTATCAGCTTCTATCAGCTTATCTCAGCTTCTATCAGCTTCTATCAGCTTTTATAAGCTTCTATAAGCTTATCTGTTTATATCAGCTTCTCGGCTTTTTAGTTTCACACCCACAGACCGTGAGGTGTATTATTACAACTTTTAACAATTCAGATGAAGGAAGTTGTCACATCACACTCGAAAAACGGGACACACGCAAATCAAGAAAATGTGTGTGTATACCTTTATCACTTGTTTTCGGACGGCGAGTGTGGCAAAACTAATCATTACCTACTCAACGCTAAATCATCTTCGGTCATTACTCGCCCTCGAGGACTTGGAGGGCCTATGTACTATACGGTTGACCAAGACACAACCAGATTATAATAACAACGGGATATCTCATAACTAATTCTCTGTTATAGAATCATAACATAATAACAAAATACAACAGAATGGGCCCAAACTGATTAAGTCCACTACTACGCCTATAAATACAGGCTCTTTAAGCAAGGGACTTCTAAGCTCCGATTTATGTCCCTGCACACTCTAACCCTAAACTGACTTGAGCGTCGGAGTGCCTGCAGGACCCCCTTCCCGGGACGGTGGAATTTGGAGCATTTGGAACATAAAAAAAGGAGCAACATCAAAAGCGATCAAGGAGCAACCACTGAAGACATTGTTGTTGCTGGAGCCAACCGATCTCTTGCAGAACAATAAGTTTTTCATAATCTTATATATAATCTCGATTTTAACTATCTTGTTTCTCAATTTCAAATCATTTCTTTAGAGAGAGTGCATAACCCATCATATTCCACTAGTATATTTTAGAGAAGAGAATTCAGAGAGAAGAAAGTGAGATTTCTCTTGTGACGTTTTCTAGTATTATTTTTCTTTTTATTGTAGTTAGATAGAGTTGTATGTAAAAGTTAATTTTCAATTTTTCTTAACTCTATTTTAGCTGCAGATAATTATGAAACATATATTACGATACCAAACTATCAGAGCTGAAGATTGTTAGCTCACATTGTAGATTATCAACACTGTGCAAGTTGATTTGATTTGAGATTCAGAAGTTTAATGAAAGTAACTTCTCTCTATGAAAATTGAAGATAAAAATAGAATCTACTTCAATTATGGATCACGTCAACAATCATTTACTCATATGACAACATCAAATTTCAAAATACCAAAAAAAAAAATGTACAGAGCTTACTAAACTTGTATGATCAACTTATCACAAATATTACAAATAATAATATTTCTAATTGCTGGTAGAGCTACTTTTGAAGAAGAATCCAGGGGCAATAACAAGGAGCATAGAGTGAAAAATTCCAAGCATGCAGAGGCTTTGGTGATGGTTAGAGGAAGGTAAATGGAACGTGGTTCTAGTGAGAGATTGATCAACACCTTGGAGAAAAATCCAATAGCAAGAACAAGGAGGATATAGTGGAAAATTCAAAACATGTAGAGGCTTTGGTGATGGTGAGAGAAAGGTCACATGGCTCTAGTAGGAGTCAAAGTCATGGTAAATCAAAGAGAGAAAGAACTTGAAATACAACAATTGTGACATGGAAGGGCATATGAATAAAGATTGTTGGTACAATAAGAAGAATGAAGAGAAGTCACCTGCAACAAGTCCGTCTCATAGATGTATTGCGAGTATATCTAGAGATGGAGAAATTCTATATAATGAAGTAGCACTAAGTTCTAAAGGCAAAGAAAAGGCTTAATGATGTCTGTAATTATGAACTTATTCCAGAGGAATTTGTATTCAGGGGAAATGATTATGCTTAGAAATTTTTTGGTGTGGGTACACATTTGAAATGTACGAAGGTACAATGAGGATAATGTTTATAATTTTAAGTATTTTATAAATATCTTTAAGTGCTTATTTTGCATAAATAAAGAATGTTTGTTTTTTCATTCTTATAAGAGGATCTTGCTAAAATACGTTTGCAATGTGGATGAAGTTGTTCATGCCAACAGCTCCTCAAACTTAAAAATATGTCAACTTTACATGAACTATCAGTTGTGTACAGTTCTATGCTTTACTTTAACTTGGATAAAAGTTTCTAACTTAGATTTAATGGGCCTTATATTAACTCTAGAAAGTTTATCTAATGAATCCCTTCAAGTAAGTCATCCCATGATTCAAATATTTACAAATATGTATTACAACACAAGCATATATCCCTTATAACATTTGTTATTTTAAGAAAATAGAATTTAATCTTGACTCAACTTAAAAAAATTGACTTAGTTTGATAAGATTTTTGAACTCTCCTATATATTATAATTTAGCCTTACGAAAAACAAGAAAAAAAAAAGACTATTGAATTATGTTTTAATTAATTTTCAAAGATTTTGTATAAATATCATCTAATAATAATTATTATTCAGAGGACAGTTTTGTACTGTATGAAAAATATTAAATAAAGGCTTTTTCCGCTAATAAAGTACAACAAACATATCCTAAGTCTCCTGTCACTGTTTGAAAGATGTGCTAAAATTAAAATTGTTTAAGGCCGACAAACACATCCACATACGCTTGATAAGGTTATCTCTCATCTACAATCCTATATTTTACTCCAATTTTAATGAAAACGTTCATCGAGACCTAATAAGTGATACTCCCTTCCATTATCAGAGATCTGATGATCAGTGACTTATAAAACAATCCTATCACTGTTATCACGAAGAAATCCTACTTTTCTAGAGAAGAGACTTTTTTATTCAATTATCTTAATTTTTTCCATCACACTTTTGATCACTTAGTTCTTTGCTAAACAACCTTATATGTTTTAATACCTCCAAAATTTGAACAATGATTTTTTTTTTTTTTTACAAGTTCTCTCTCCTTCATCGTAACTGCTTCAAATTCTCTTTTTAAATTTAAAACTTGAATTATTTTTTTCTATCACACCTTTAAAACTCTTCTTTTAATTGATCACAAAGAAAAGTTTCCAATGTAAAACTACTTGTATAATTGACAAATATTATTTCTTGTGCCAATTCGTCATTATGACTTTTGAATTGTACTCCAGAGTTTTGCAACTCATTAAGAATATTTAATGTTTCTGATAGCATGTAAAAGTGTTACAATGAAAGATATCATTAAAGTAAATGGGGAATAAATTTGGATAAGAAAAAGAATAAATTTGGTTAATATTAAAATGAGAGAATTTTCACAATTACAACAAATTCAGTATTTAAAATGAATCCTACTCATCTCATAAACAAATTGTTTTATTAATTTAAAAAAACAATAAATGAAATTCTAACACCAGCAAAACCTCGAGATTAACTGAGCAAACAAATGTTGTATTATAGAATAGTATAGCAAACAAATTCTAACACCATCGATCTTCCGCAGCAAGTTTCATGAGGACGTTTTGGAAATTATTCAAAGCCTGGAGGAATATCAAGATTGTTATAAAACTCCAATTTGGGTGTAACTGCTCGAAGGTCTTCCGCTGCCTCCGTTTTAGGTACTCTTTCAATAGTTTTATCAATTTTCTTTTTGCGAAAGAGTCCCCACAGGAATTGTCCATCGTTTACTCCACCAATAGCACCTGTGTAGGCAAATTGGACAAACAAATTCAACAAAACATAGGTTTCGAAAGAAAATTTTAGTATTTTGAACCTGCTCTCCCTAATCTTAATTTTGATATCAAATATTCTTAGAAAAGAATTATAGATTAGGGAGTTAAGCAAGTGGTAGAACAGATCTAATGCACGAAACAGTTTACGCACCCTTTGAGTCCACGTCAAGTTGATCTGAGGTAAAAATCAACAATTCCACTCCACCAATACCACCTCTCAGCATTGACTTTTGTCCATTCATAAACTTCAATATCATATCGAGGATCTTTCTCGACCTACGTCGCAAACATGTATAAACATAATAGCTTAAACAATAAATACTGGTTCGGCTAACACCAAAAGACAAAAAGAGAAAAGAATAAAGTAAAAGCTAACCTATGAGTTTGTTGTGATGGAAAGAAATACAATGCAATATCCTGAAACTTAGGAGAATCATCTCCGAATATCTCAGTCAAGTCCTTCAAAGCAGGACGTGGCTCCAATTGAAGCACCGCTGGCATTTCTCTTGAAAATGTAAGGTGGTCTGACTTCAAACAAATCGTAAAATCTATTACGTGAAGCAGTATGAAGAATTTGGAATTTACCCCTACAAAACGGTCAACAACATGTTAATAAAACTATAACCTTCAGATAATACAAGCAACTGTCATATAATACTTGCAATAAATTTCTCAAATGATTGACAGTTGTCATATAAGATTGAAAGGAAATGTGAGACTTTCATTCTCGCCTGTCAGTACAGATGTGTCCTGAAGAGAAGAGAAATGTCTCGAGTACAATATGTATCAGCAGTGAAAAAAAGTCTCATGCGTATAATGATTTGTACCAAACCAGACATTACACAAGTTGTCGAAATGTTAACCATTTTACGGAATACCTTGAAATGGAGCTTCGGAATACTGTTAAGAGGCCCTTGAGATACATTAACGGAGTCCCATATGTTATATTATATTTCGAAAGATCAAATTTCGTTGTATGTAAAAGGGAATATTGATTCAGATTTTGCAAGAGATTTTCATAAAAGTTTACTCCAAATTATGTGTTCACACCTACAAGAAGAACAATAAGCTAATTATCTAAATAAGAGTGTTTGTAGCTTTTTCTACTACAAAAGTTGAATAAGCATGCAAGGAGACAATTTGGATTCAAGGATAAATGGAAGAACACAAGCAACAAATCATTAGTCAGAGTGTCTTACATATTACAAGAAACCAATCTTTCATTTTAGGATGAATTTCATATGCGTTCAATGTCATTTTGTTCTATAAATAGTAAAAGAAGTGTGAACATGTAGAAGATCCATACCAAAGACCGGACATATGTGATGACAAATCCTATCAACACTAGCAAGTTTCGGTGGTATATATGGCCTATTAAAGATGCAAGTAGAATTGTCAAAAAGAGATGGGAGATCGTTGAAAACATAAATCAACTTTTGATGGCTTAAGAAAAATCTCAACAAAATAGATAATAAAAGAAAATTGAAATGTAAGCAATGGAACATTCTGAGGAAAAACTAAAAGTGTGAAATTCTTTAATTGCAATACAGTATTTACTTCCTCAGTTTCAAATCATCCCTTTAGAGAGAGTGTATATCCCATCATATTGCAATAGTGTTATTTTTGAAAGAAGAATTCAGAGAGTAAAAATAAATAGGTCAGGTTAGGCCATAGATCCTAACGAATTGTCTCGGTTTATTTCCACTCCTAAGTGCAAGTTCATAAACACAATAATTCCATCAAATCAGATTAAAGCAAAGAAAAATTCAACTTTCACTTAAAATTCTGTTTTTGAGAATAAAAACATGTATAGTAAATGTTAAGAGAAAAAAGAAGAATAGGGATGGCAGCAAAAGTTGAGAAAAATTCTCACATTTTGACAATGGGCAAGAAGCATGTTTACTGGTCATTGTTTTCTTGTGTTTTTCATCATTTGTTGGATGTTCTCCCTTAGTAGATGAGATAGGAGGAATTAAATATGGAATGGGGGATAGGTTGGACCCAAAACTAGGCTTCCAGATGGTCAGAGTAGTACAACTTGCTGGAGCAGAAGAGAGTCTCACGACTTCATCCTCTGAAAGTGAATCCACTTCCACAGCTTTGCCAATTTGATGCATCTTAGAAGTCCTTGAGCTAATACCCTCATCCTTTTCACGTTGTGAATTTGACTCACATGGATTTGCAAAGCTCACTTAAGGTATGAAATTTCATGCAATAACTGAAATAGTTTGGAAATAAGATGAAACAAGATATCAAAAACATTGAAAGAAGGAAAATAAGTAGAAAAAAAAGAAAAGAATTGCATGCGAGAGATTATTACGCATGTTCACGGTTTTCTTTGCATATAGAACAAGTAACTAGTGTTTCTTTCCAACCAGTAGCCCCACAATATCTGAACAATCAGGCTGTAAAGAATAACAAACACATAAATATTTTCAACACAATTTCATTATGTCAAACCTAAATATGATATTCAGGTCTTTCTTGACCTCTCACTTTGTTACAATGGAAAGAAGTACGATGCAATATCACCTCCGTCAAAGGCGTTGAAAGCAGGACGTGGCTCCAATTGAAGGACAACTGCCATTTCTCTTGAAAATTTATATGCTTTCCGTTTAACCATTGATAGTGGTCGGGTTTCAAACCCATCACAAACTCTGCTAGGTGAAGCAGCAAGAAGAATTGGAATTAACTAGAAAATGGACAACAACATGCTAATTAGTAAATAGTAATATATATAAGATCAAAGGAAGTCTGAGACTTTCATTGTCAATATAGAATGGAGCATAATGTGAAACTTAAAAGGAAGAGCAATTTAAGGTAAAAAGTCATCAATGATAAGCAAAGAGAGGTACATACCTCCAAGTAGCATTTGAAAAGGGTACATATTTACAATCAAGATTTATGCTTTGCTGAGTACTCTGGTTATGTTCTTCAATGTTAGACTGCTTACAATCAGCATTAGCGAAAGGGATGCGACCTAAAGAAGAGAGAGTGTAAGAGAAACAGAGCGAAAGACACATGAAAAAACTGAAGCAGATGCAACAAACAGTAGGAAAAAAACGTGTGATATAACAGACAGGAAAAGTATCCTACCTGAGCCGCCAATAGGGGAAGATTTGAACTATTTTACGGAATGATTTTTTTCCTAAAGACTTCTTTGGTGGTCCTACAACATCCATAGTCATCAAAACAAATCACATACATGTTGTAAAGAAGCACAACAAATGCTTTTAACATTCATTCTAAGGTAGTCTCACTCTCTTTCCGGTGGCAGATGTGGCAAAAGATTTTAGGTAACGTAAAACAAATAAAAAAAAATAAGAACTTTTTATAATTAATTAAGTAATTAATATTAAGATATTTTACTTAAAATTTACTTTTTGAAATTTTGGAATGTAATTATCTATTAAATTATCATAATAAATTTTATTTAAAGTATATATTCTAACTAGATAATAAGATAATAAAACTAATTTGTTTAATCTTTATTAAGACATTGTTTATTTTAAAATCAAATAAAATAATATATTTCTTTTATATAATTAAGATGTGAAATGATTTATCATTTTTCTTATAATATCTTTCTAAGATATTTAATTTTAAAAATAAATCTAAGCTATTAAGATTCAAAAAATTATCATGTTTCCAATTTTTTTAGGGATTAGGCTTTTTTATTTTAATGAGAGAATATTGATAGAAAATTAAGAGACTTCTTAGCAGAAAAAGGTCATCTTAGGATGATTGACATAGATTTTGCAAATTGTAGTACATTTAATGACAGATTCCAAGTTTTCTATCAATAATTTTTCATTCAAAGAGCACTTACATGTATTTTATAATTCATTTTTTTGTTTATTTTTATAAATTTATTCATAACCCCCTTTTGTGATTCAATAAAAAGCTCAACTTTTATCTTTTTTTGAAATTTTGAATAACCTTATTCATATCTTATAGTTCATATTTTTATACTTGGTTACAAAATTAAAAACTATATATTTAGAACACTACATCTAACTTTTACAAGTATATAAAACTAAGATTAGATTAAAACAATAAGACCTGATGGCAAAAACAATAGACTTGATCGTATTATCATGTCCTGAAGTCTCAAGTCTATTTTTTTTTTTTTTCG
>Ga0209489_110346_pt1 | contig 10611 bp, 3 predicted proteins | sample SiratrowhiteBW_FD_187527 | JGI IMG/M metagenome (GOLD analysis project Ga0209489, IMG submission 187527) | Root nodule microbial communities of legume samples collected from California, USA - Siratro white BW (SPAdes) (version 2) | ecosystem: Host-associated > Plants > Roots > Nodule | place: USA...
CAACAACAAAGCTTGGTCCTCATCCTCTACCTTGACATCTAACTTTCCCAAATCATTCAAGATGGAGGTAAACTCCGCAATATGATCGGAAATAGATGTACCTTCGGCCATATGAAGAGTGTAGAGGTGTAGCTTCAACCGTAACCGATTTGTTAAAGACTTCTTCATATACGTCTCCTTCAACTTCTTCCACAAACCCATAGCGGTCATTTTCGAGAGAACCTCTTGAAGTGTTGCATCACTTAAACACAATTGAATAGTGGAAAGAGTCTTATCATCTATTTCCTTCCACTTCTTATCCGTCATTTCCGCATCGACATCTCTACCATAGATGGCATCTTTGATGCTAAGGGTGGACAATATGGCGGCCATTCGCACTTGCCAAAGTGCAAAACTCGTCTTCCCATCAAACCTCTCAATATCAAATTTGGACGACATTTTCTTCCAAATACGGAGCCCCGAACCAACAATCAAATACCGAAACAAATGACAAAATGCGGAGAACCACAACTGCGGCATCTCGCACGATTACGGTGGTTGGAGGAGTGCGGCTGCGGAGGCGACAGCGGTGGTGCGCGGACTAGGCAGCGGTGGCTGGCGGCTGTTGACGGCGGCCGGCGGGTAGCGGCGGGCGACGAACAGCAGAGACGGAGCGACTGCGGCTGCAGAGGCGTGTGCGGACCGGGTAGCGGAGACAGCGGCGCGAGACAGTGTGCAGCGGAGGTGGCGGCTGACGGCGGCGACAGCGGCGACAACGGTTGGGCAGCGGAGGCGGTGGCGGCTGGACAGCGGAGACGGCAGTGTGGATTGGGCAGCGGTGACTGCTGTGAAGATGAAGGGTTTTGACCTAAACCTAAAATTCTAATACCAGTTTGTTAAAACGGTTCTATTATTTTCTCAATTGAAAAGTGAGATACATAAAGGAGATATTCAAAACCCTAAATACAAAAGAGTAAACTAGTAAATTCGGATCAACATATAACAATAACTAATTTATAAAATATGTGACTTATATTTCAAGTATAATAGTTAAATAGATACATAAGATCTCTAAAATCAAAATTCCAATAAAATATATGTGTAAGTATTTGGATTATTTTTTTGTTAAGTTTTGACCTCTATTTTTTATGTAACTTAATTGGGAGCTCCAAGTTTTAAGAAATATATTTTGTATATTGTTAAGATACATGTGAAGAATTTTTATGATACTTTTATTCAATATTGTTAAATAACAATTTAATACATTTTTAAGTAATCATTTCAAACATATCACTTAATGCTCTTAATCTTTTTCTCGTATTGACCTATTTTTATGATATAAATGAAAGAAAAATCTTAAATATTTCTTTTAACGTGTCTCACTCTAGGTTTAATTTGAACACTTCTAAAACTAAAAAATAAAAGTAAAAAAAAAAAAAACGTTATTTTTTAACAAATTCCAAGTTCTTAAATTTTTGTAAGAACTTCTGGATTTATAAAACTATGCAAAAATTTAAGGATAACTAGCATAAGTGTGGCTGATTACTCATTCATTTTTAATAACTCATTGCACAAGTATGATATTTTTGTTCGATAATATTAGTCATGTTTTTTTTGCTATGTATATAACTTAGTTAATAGTTGTAATGATGATGTTAGTCATATTTTATCTTTTTTTTTTAAATCATTACAAGTAAAGCTTAATATCATAATTTATCACTCAATTGCCACTATTTCACATGTTTTACCATTTAAGTTTCTTTTCCTCATATTTTATCAATTATCTTTTTCATATTTATGAATCTGATAAATTTTTAATTATTATTGTATCACCAAAAGATTTAAAAATAAAACGATAGTGACATCTTTAATCATTAACATGTGCAAGAGGACATTATTTTCATGACACGTCATTATCATATTAAAAATTTAATAGACTAGTATAATATTTGAAAATTCGGAAAAATTAATGATAAAATTTATGAAAAATGGAATGATAAAATTTATGAAATAATCATGATTGAATAGTAAAATGTATAATTGATCCTAACATTTAGAAATAGATTAAATTCGTATTATTTTAAAAGTTTGAGAACTAAATTTATTCAACCGATAGTAGAAGAATCTGGATCATATATAACTCAAAAGCAAAATTTTAACTTTTTTTAAAATGTTTTGAACTTTATTTCTTTATTTCTTAATTTAATAATTTTTTGTTTTATTTTAAGTTTATTTAATTTATTGTAATTTTCTATTTGAATTTGATTTGATTTAAAATTTGTTTCTGTTTGAAAGAAGTCATCGCGTAAACAACCAACATACCATAAGAATTAAAAGTAGGTAGGAGAAAATATACCATAATTCAGATACACAATTCGACTAGTTGAATTTCACACGACAACTAGCTTTAATAAATTTTAAAGTAACTATTTAAATATTTTATTTATAATTCTCAGACTGTTGAAAATGAGTAATAACTAATGAAATTTATTATATTTCTCATGTTTGGAAAATACAGAGTAGATACTAATTTATTAAATGATAACTGCAATATGGTGCCGTGGGGTTTCATAATCTCTTGCCTTAGCTTTTAGGTTTGAAACGCGGTTGGGTTTGCAGCTAATTAATTGGGTACACCAAAAAACCATGAACTATATTTTCTAGGGTTCATTTCTTTAAAATTATCATTTTAAAAAAAATATATATAAGTTATTCCACTTTATAAGTATAATATAATCATTAATTCTAAGAAATTGAAGAGCTGAATATTAATTCTGATTAATGTGCAATTAAATAAAATATAAGTATATGAGCCAATAAATTTAGCTACTACTCTACCTTGTTGGATTAGTTGGTGGTTTTTGGACAAGTTGCCGACAAGGTCAAGGTACTTCGTAAAACACGTTTGCCTAACTTTTCTCTCTATTTACTTTTGCACCCCTATAATTACTAATTGTACCTTCGTATTAAGAAGAATTAGAATAAAATACCTTTCCTGATCCACTGTACTGCACCACCACAGCTGTCGCCATCGCTGTCACTTCCACCGCCTCCTGCACCTTCTTTCTCTATCGTGCACTACATTTCTCAAGGGAAAGAAAAAAGAGAAGGTTATTTAAGAAAACTTATTCTAAAAGTTATCATTTTGGAAAACTTCTTTTCCTAAATTTTATTCTGAAAAGCTTATTTTATATGCATTTTTTTTTTTTCAGAAAACTTGTTTTAGAAAATTTATTTTGAAAAGTTCATTCTATAAGGTATTATATGTTATTGAAATCTTGTTATAAAAATTGTTTCAAAAGTTTTATTCTAAAATGTATTTCATGTATTATGCAAAGTTTGTTCTAGAATTTTAATTTTTTTTTTTAAATTCTGTCATAGAAAGCATCTTCCGATGGTGGTGCAGTTAGAAATTACAAGGGTGCAGAAAGAAAGATATCAGTTTTGAAATTCTTGAATTGTGTAAGCACTACCAAGCCCATCATCTAAAGCGCAACAACCCAGTGTAGAAGAGGCTTTGTGTTTCTTACCCTATTTTGGTAAGTTCAACACGTAATTTATTTCGCCTAAAAAAAAGGGATTCAACTGAAGCACGTTTAGACTGTGGAAACAAGTTTGTATTTTGTCGCAAGGTTTGTCAAAGCAATACATATTTTGCCTTTTAATTGGTTCAAAGCAAAAATTGTAAACACGTTTCAATTGTGATTTTAATCAAAATATAAAGAGTAATATAATAATGATATTTGAATTTTGGAGTTTTGAAAGGTGACCAATTCAACTATCGTGTTCAAGCGGTCCGTCAAAATCAACCGAGTCAATCTTAACGTACATGAGAAATTGATATTTCTCATTCGTTTTAAACAAGTATTAAAAGTAGAAAATTTGGTCTAAATAACATGAGTAACCCAAACACGAATGAGAATTATAATTATATAATAAAATTTTGACTTGTGTAGAATAAAACTTGGTTGGAAGTGAATATCTTTTTAAGGATTTCAAAAGGTGGAAATTGCTGGAAAATTTTAGTTCAAAAGAATAAAATAATTGGAAAAGTAATTTTCGTTGAAAAATGTAATTAGTTAAACTAATTGAATATAAATATATTTGATAAAATTGAAGGTTTAATTACTTGTACATGAAGTTGTTGAACCTCTGTGGTTGCTTCCAGGGACCATGTGCTGATGATGCTAATCAAAGACGCTTGAACTGTCGAGAAATTCGTTATGTTTCATTATTTTTTTTTTCTGTTGATCTAATAATAAATCTTATGTAAGTTACCTACTTGAGTTGATAAAGTTCCCTTGACATGTGAATATCATTGAAAGATGTGTTTATTTCTCTTGTAATTTAGTTTCTATAAAATGTTTTAATAAATTTAGGTCGGGGTGGGGGAGTTATGGTCACAACTCCGGGTAATGTACAGATTTATTTCATTTTTCACACTACCGATCTATAAATATTATACTTTAAGAACATATAATTTATAAAACTAAAAAATATAATGTAATATCCTTGTTACATGATTACTTAGAAAGTATATCATACATCACAATCATAAAGTATTTTAAAATATATATCTTTCATAAGACTTTTATAATATAAATATGAAAAAAAGGAAAAATACTCCTTCAGTTTATTGGAAATTTCATCGCCTCTAATATAATACATAATAATTACAAATTTTAAAATAGATATCACAAAAAAAAAAAAAAAAAAAAAAAAAAACACTAAAGAACACTAAATTAGAGATTTTTAAAACATATTTACATAAATTTAAAATTTTCTTTTAAACAAGTTCTAAACATAATCAATTTTTGTTCTTCTAAGTGTAGATAAATAAATTATAATCTAATTTTTCTATGTCAAAAAGATATTGACTTAAATATATTGACAGTTTATTCTATTTTCAGAAGTTCTAAATTAAATTAGATTTAGTTGAAATCCACACCGTTCTATATACTTGAATCAATCACATGATAAAGTTAATTTATATAAGTTCTTTTTTATCAATTATATTTCAAACCATGTGTTTTATTATATATGAAAAATGATATATTATTATAAAACATATATAAGTTGTTAAAATATATTGAAAGAACAAAAACATACAATAATTTTTTATGTCTCATTTTTAATTAATTTTTTTATTAAAACTTGTTTTTCTCTATTGTTATCTACTTCATTTCTCCACATAACCTCTCGTGGTATAACCTCATCTAATCTGCTAGTTCAACTTAACTTAAAGCTGATTTTAACATGGTTAAGTTTAAAATATATCTAATGCGTTCTTTTAACTAGAGATCTAGATGTTCAGGTAGTTCTAATCTAAAATATTTGTAAGATTGTCTTGAATATATAAGTATTATTCTTTTTTTTTTTTTGCATAAGTGTGTTGATAATTAAAATTTATTTATTAAAACATTTTATATATCATGATAATATATATCTGTAATAAAATTATTAACTTTAAATATTTATTATAAAATATGATATAAATTAAATGTTATATTTATTATTAAAGTTTGTATATTATATTGTAAATTAGATTGAAAGAATTTCATCTCATTTATTTTAAGTAGTTTAAAATGCAGCAACAAATCTTTTTCCGGTTGAATAAGAAACTCTCCATACATATTCGATCACATTTATCTCTCTTACCTAGCCACTGTATGTAAAGAGAGTTTTTATTGGGTTATCTCTTTGTCTATTTTTCTTGTAAGTATATGACTCTAGCTTCTCGTGACATTCCGTGAGAAATTCATCAACTTGTTGTCATCAAATCTTTATGTCAAATAATATTTCTTTATGCTGGTTTGGAATTTGAATAGACTAATAAGGTTAATCTATTTTTCTAATTTTACATAGTTCAATAGAATTTTTATAAAAAAATATATTTAAATGAATTAATAAGATATCCTAAATTGCAATGAATCAATTTTGTATTTGTAAATATATCTCTTAATGAGTTCTTTTATTATTTAAAACATTTATTTTAAGTTATTTAAAATGAATCTAAATATACTAAGAGTTCTATATGATTTACTTTTTTTTCTAAAGAAAAAAAATCAAATAATAAATCAATAATATTTTTAAGTTGATAACATAAAGTGAAATAAGTATAAATTTGTTGATATTTATTTATATTTTATCCATTTAGGTATTGTTTTTATTAACATTGAAACAAATTGGAACTTACAATTTATTAAATGACACATGTATTAAATTTTGACATATGTATTAAATGAAAAATATGGTGGAATTGAAATTTTGTTTAGAATTGAATTTAGAAAAGAAAATGATGTTGCCTTACACGTACTTGGTTGAGTTTGTCTTTTTTGTTTGGTGGTGTAGGTTTCAATGTTATTTAATTGTCGGTAATTATGAAACTTAAAATAACTAATTGAAATCACAATTATGGATCATGATATTCTAATGTAAATTAAAAGTAATTTATAACACTTCTTTTAATTCTTATAAATAATATCAATATTTTGACATCAATTAAGAAGATAAAATTTGTAGAGTCATTCACTTTAAAACTTGGATAGTTTTATTTTTAAAAGATATATTATTAATTTTATAAGTATTGAATATAATGTAACATTAATAATAGTCAGTAATTAATTTAATTTATATATAAATATGTGAAAGAAGAAAAAACAATAATGTTTTGTTATTGAAAGGAATGGAAGAACTGCATAAAACTATTGAAATTGTGGAGACACGTCTTGTGTGATGAATGGACCGCCATAATAAGTACCTGGGAAAGTTACAGAAGTCAATTACAGGTCCTGTCCAGAAAATACCTTCCCCAGTTACGCAATTGCTGTAGAAATCCTCTATAGGCTTGTTGAAATTCTCAATACGCAAAGTTTCTGGTTGGATTCCATGTAGTTATGAGAATAGAAAACCTTATTACAAGAATACAGTGATACAAAAAGTATAACAAAAGAATATAAATTATGACCTTGAGAACATCACAAAGCAGAACAAAAAAATATAAATTATGACCTTGAGAACATCATGTTGCCCTTTACGTCTTTGGACCTCTATTGTTATGTATTTCTGATTAATTGCAAACTGTGTCTATATAACTTGTTTTTTAACACAGTTTTTGGTTTAACTAGTTAGTCTGTTTATAATTTTACTCTACATTGATATTAAAATTTAGATAAATTTATAGGATTACTTGTGAGCTAATAGGTTTATCATTAAGAAGACTAATAAATTTGAAATTAACATACCAATCACACTAAAAATAATTAAAATCATAAAAAGAATATTGTATTTTGTAGTCGTTAAACCATTAATAATAAAAATAATGTTTTTACTGTTTAAATAATAATATGAAATAATATTAATATCTGTTTGGTATATTAACCAGTTGGATTTTCAAGTACATTCTTCCTAAGCGTTTTGTCATGATGGAACTTGCTAGTTCACGTTTTCTTTCGTTAAGAAATACGATAAAAAAAATGTGATAATATATATTATAAAAAAATTGAAAATTTAAAAAAATATTAATAAAGAAAAATTATACAGTTAAAAATAAATAAACTTAAATAGAATTTGAGTTAAAATAAGAAATAAAATTAAATAAAATAATGAAATAATCATAAGATTAATATTAATCAATTTAAATGATAAATTTATATAAAACATTAACTTAAATAAATAAATATAGAAAAATATTAATTAAAATAATAACTAAAACTCTAGTAACAATTTAAAATTAATAAATTTTAGGATTCTAAAAACATACATTATGAATGTTTAATAAAATTATCCTTCAAAAGACTAGATAATAATCACAGTTATTTCACAAACATTATACCATTATCCAATTGTAATTAACTCTTTCTACATACATACACTTATATTTTTATTTTCTTATTTATTTATGTTTATTTTTATAGTACTATATTATATTATGAAAGAGTCATCATGGGCATCCACGATAGAATTTTTTTTGTTTAAAAAACAAAGGTTACGTGTTACGTAAAAAAAAGTTAGTTCTTGGCTTCATAATTTCAGTATAAAACGACAAAATAGCTTAACTTTAATAATTTTAAGAAAAAAATAATATTTCGACAGGTACTATATTATAATAATATCATGAATTATTGTGATTGCAGTTTTAAATGAAACTCTAACATGAGCACTCAATTTTTAAAAAATAATTCCATTTTCTTTTTTTTAGAATTATTTAATCACTCAAACATAGATATGTATTGTGCTATCAATTTCATTTTCCATTTTTTTACAGTAATTTAATCACTCAGACATAAATATGTATTTTGCTATCACATCCAAGATTAGTATCCCTAGTGATTTATTATGTGACACATTATATTGTAAGATTTGTATAATATTATATAAAAGAGAAAAAGAAGGAAAAGAAAGAAAAAAAAAAGATTAAAAAATCACTCTGCATATATTGTACACCAAGCCGCGCCTAATGCTAACTCATGTTAATCATAAAGCATTTTTTATCTTTTATCCTTTTTTTGTCTCTGGTTTTGGATGTGAAAAAGGTGGAGAATGGGGAAGGGGGTGATATTCGGGCGATTCTGTTCTACACTCACTACAATTTTTTGTGAGATTGCTCAAATGGTTGAATAACAAGAGGTGTAACAATTTCGGAAGAGGATGGCGATGGTGGTGCAGCAGCCTTGAGCTCATTGTACCTGCCCATGTCAAAATTGTGAAGCTTCATTAGGCGTTTCTGTTGGCTGCTGAATCGACTTTGGTAGAAGCCTTCAAAGCAAGGCTCTTTGTTGGTTCTGATGAAGAAGGTGTAGCCAGCCATGAAGTACATGGAAGTAACATAGAAGCATATTGGTTCCATCACATCCCAAGATAGTTCCCAAAATGTCAGTCTCATGAACCCTACTGTTTGTGCCATTAAGAACCCCAACCCAGCCCACAGTTCACGTCGAACCAAAGTGTCTGCTCTCTCGTCAATTGCTGCTTTAGCTTTCTCCATTTCTTCCAGTTCTTTCCTTGCTGACTCGCTCACCTTGGTTCCTGTTAGAGGAAGCATAGACTGAATGGTTTTTGCTACCTGTAACAAATTTTACAGAGTTTGGGTAAACATGTCTCAATCTTCACTTCTTTTCTTAATGTTACACAACTTGGATGGGATCAGATAAATATTTTACTACAATAAAATCGAAATTGACCCAAAATGCTGCAATAAAGTAGGCCAAGAAGAATTACTATAGGTGAGTCACAACAATATTCTAGGAAGTGAACCTGAGCATTTTGTAGACTTTAACTAAAAGTTAAAATGGCATATTCCTGGTCACTCAAAAGACGAAGAAAAATTATACTTAATCACTCAAGAATACTACACCCACTTGATAATAACTATTTTAATAATATAATAATATATATATTGATATTTTAAGTTAAAAATAAAATAATTTAATTAAAATATGCCTAATTGTTTTTATGTCTTTCTTATATATCTCTCCGTGACAATTATGTTTTGATATTCAATTATACACTAAATGTAAATTCTTATTCTAAAAATTTGAAATGTGATAGGAATAAAAGAAATTAGGATAAAAATAAAAATATTTAATTATTCAAAACATTTAACGAGAATATTATATGTTACACTGTTATGCTCATTACCAAAATTAGGCTATATGAAGTCAGGATTGTCCAGAAAAATAAACATTAATGTAATTAAAATATAATTAAATCACTCTTCATTGACAAATTTAAAAGTTTGTCTTTTTGAATAACCTGTTACCAATCTAATAACATTTAATAAAAGTTTAATTTATTACTTTTTAAGCTTTACCATCCATATTATCCTACTATTTTACTGATCACAAAATTTGTATAGATGGTCAACATCTCAGATTTTGATTTTAATGCTGCCTACCCCACTTGTACCGGGAAATAAGCCTGACCTTTTGCACAAACCACCGTCCAATTATTCACATAAAAGACAAAGAACTATGCTAACAAAGCATATTCTTAGTAGCATAATGTATTATACTGTATTCTTGGTGGCATAAATTCATTTTGTAAACATCCCCAGTCCCTAGAAGCAGTCCCTAGAAGCTATAAAAATACCTGCCCACCCACTAGACATACAATAAATGGCTCATTCCCCATAAATCCACCTTTCCCCGTCAGTAAGCAAGATGCAAAGTAATTTTATCCTACTGTAAGATTAATCATTATATAAAATTTTTTATAAGGTATACATGTATTCAAAGAAATATTTTATAATTTAAAATTAACAATTAAATCAAATGTTTTTTTTATCACGCTTCCAAAGTAATTATATAATATTTTCAAAACATTTTCACTTTCAAATGAAGTTTAAACTAAGGCTGAACTAAGGCTAACAACATGAAACACATCTCAGTACAAAACCTCATACTATTTAAAAGAAATTAAATTAATATTCATCTTTTCATGTAAATAAATAGTTTATAATTATCATTTTTATTTAGGATCATATAAAAAATAATTATAGAACCTACTACCAAATATTGGATTTTCTGGGCAAGCAATTATTATACTTGTCCGCTGCCCAGCAATTATCATATGTATATATATATATATATATATATATATATATATATATATATATATATATAATATATTTTT